>Ga0325405_1000619_pt1 | contig 34824 bp, 29 predicted proteins | sample PopdelMetagenome_21_FD_205663 | JGI IMG/M metagenome (GOLD analysis project Ga0325405, IMG submission 205663) | Populus deltoides microbial communities from Bellville, Georgia, United States - Xylem-Control-R2 | ecosystem: Host-associated > Plants > Phyllosphere > Stem > Wood/Secondary xylem... | reverse complement strand
AATTCTAAAAATACTCAGAATATTTGGCTGCAAACTTATTAATGTGCCTTTGATAGTGAATGAAAAGTTAATGAAAGATGATGGAGAAAAAAAGGTGGATGCTATTTTTAATAGATGTTTGGTTGGGAATTTATTGTATTTTAGCTACAAGGCCAAATGTAATGTTTGCAACAAGTTTACTTTATAGGTTCATGAAATCTCCAAGTCACTTTCATCTTGGAGCTGCTAAAAAGGTAATTAGATACATTCAAGACATTATGGAGCATGGAATCAAATTTGATTGAATTTCTCAGTTTTGTGATTGGGATGGATGTACTGATGACATGAGAAGTACTTCAGGCTATGCCTTTTCTATTGGTTTAGGAGTGTTCGGTGTTTGAAGAAGCAACAATTAGTGGCTGGATTATTTATGAAGTTGAATATGTTGCAATTGATTTAGGTACTCAACAAAGCTATTTGGTTTAGAAGAATTATGAAGGATGTGGGTCAAGAGCAAGAAGAAGTTCGCTTCTGAAGAACCTACAACATTTTTTTAGTGGTAGTAAATCAGCTATAGAAATAGTAAGGAATCCAGTTTTTCATAGTAGATCGAACCAAGCACATTGCAACATTATTTCATTCGTTAAGCAACTGAGTTGTGTTCATGGAGTCAATAGGGTTGGCTAGTTTTACAAACAGCAACAAATTAGTGAAGCAAAAACGAAGGAAATATAATCCATCAGCACTGATGATTCTTTTAAGTAGCTCGCTTTGTTATGTTATAAAATGGCTGTCCTTGCTAGATGTGAAAATATTCGTCTTAAGAAATTGCCTATCCAACACCACAATCAGTCTACTGGTACTGCGCGCTATGTTCCACAACTGGCAAACAATTTTACACCACAATCAGTCTACCGGTACAGCAATGTTCCACTACTGAGGTAAACTCTTGCCTTGGAAGTTTTTTGGTTGATGAAATTAACATGCATAATTGACGGATAGTCATCACTACAGAGAGCTAAGGGAAGTACCAGTGATCGTCATCGTTGCTGTGCCGTGGCCTTTGGGCACCAAGAAGTGTATAACGCACGCTGCATCAAGACTTGAAGCTCATTTCAATGAATCAATCATTTACTTTGACACTAACGAATACTGATACTAAAAAACCTTTACATATGTGAGCTGCGTGATTTATGTTAAAGAAGCATGGAAGTCAATTAACTTGCGCAAAAGAAACTGAAATTGGTCTCGACCTACTGCTTTGGTAAAAATACCAGCTGAACATCTTAGAAATATGGCGATTGCAATGTTTTCTGCGCACATAGTTGTTTCTCTCTTTTTCCCTCTCATTCGGTGGTGTTTGAAGCTGGAATCATGACCTGAAAAGCTTTTGTTTTGGAATCAACATAGAACATTCTTGCAGATTGCATTACAAATGCAAATTACTGCTCCCACTTGCATTATAAATCAGGCAAAGCAATTACAACCCTATTTATACTAAATAAAAAAAATAAAATTAAAACAAAATATTCTCTTCCAATAAGAAAGCTAGAAAAGCCTAATAATATTTAATAGTAAAATAAAAATAAGAAAAAATAAATTTTTAAAATGAAAAAAATAAAGATAATTAAAGAAGTATTTACTTTTTAAAAAAAAAATCATGCATCATTTTATAGCTAGGTTAGTCAATTCATTCAAAAACCCTCGTTTTCTTTGGTTCCAACGTTTCCTCCTCATCACCGCCCTTTCCTATGGTGCAAATTGATGAAATAATGGAGAAAGAATGCCATCAGATACACTATAAAACAAAATGGGGCGGATTACTTCTAATTCTTTGATTTTGTGTTTAATTACCCTTAGTTTTGCAAGTTTTGATTCACTACTATAAGATTATCAAATACATGAAAATGCAAACGTTTATGGGAAAAAAAAAATCCTATTGGTATATTATAATGACATTTACCAACATAATATTTTTATTTGTATTCAACAATGGAAAATTTATATAAGTGAATACCGAGGGAATTACGTACATTTAAAAATGAAGGAATGAAAAAAAAATTGTACCCTTATTACAAACAGAATTATCAAGAAAACATGTTTGATGATGATACTTGTTGGTGAATCCATCAATAATATTTAAGTTATAGCCTCACAAATGACCGCCCCCCCCCCTCTTGTTTTTCTTCCTTTTTATTTTGTAGAAAACAATACACAATACCCCATATTTTATTCCAAATCAAGCTCTCATCATCATAAATTCAACCACTCCAACACTTAGTCTATCAGCATCTCAATTTTGGTTCAATTTTTTTTTAAGACTTGCCAAATCAAATAAGAAAAACTACCTTTTTTTTGTTGTTGGAATCCATTTTGAAAATGTTAATTTTTTTTGGCATTTTGATGTAGTATATGTAGTTTGTTTATGTGTTTATTTATTTTATAATTTTTTTCCATAGAAATTTATTGTATGAATGAATAATTTGTATATGTTAGGGTTTGTTTGAGATTCTAAAATTTGTATTTGTTTGTCATTTCATGCAATTGAGTTTGATTTTGTAATCAAGATGTTTTATAATGAAATAAATAATAGTTTATTTAATAGATACATTTCACATTTTGTCAATTTTATTGTTATATTGAAAGTTTGGGTAAATTTGGAGGAATTGAATTTTTTAAAGAAAATTGATAATGACTTAAAGCTACTTTTAAAATAGATTGAATAAATTTAAGTTAAACCAAAGATAACTAATTAGTTGGGTACCGATAATTTGTTTAGTTCACATTATTAATTAATACATGTTGTCATCAATATTCTATATAGGTTTTATATAAGTAATAGATGATTCTTTTTTGATGTATTAAGTTTCACCCAAAGAGTTACACAAGATAGATCATTGTAATAAGATTGAGAATTTTATTAATTACACACTGTTTAATCCAAAAAATATTAATGGAGATGATATTGGATGTTCATGTAAAAGGTGTAAAACTAAAAAAATTCTTGATTAAGATGTTACGATGTATTTTCTACAAAAAAAAGGTTCATGAAAAAACACTTGTGTTAGTTTGCACATAGAGAACCATGTGTTCCATATAAGACCATTGTAGAAAGGATGATTGGGTCAACTTCTAGTTATAGAAACAAGCATGGAGTTGTAGATGATAATAATAATAATAATTGTTATGGGAGTATGCTTATAGATACAATGAGAATGAATTAGGGTGATACAAGTGAATGTTCAATCGTAAATGAAAAACAAAATGCAAACATAACTTGGTTTTTTTATCTTTAAAATATTCTGATGAACCTTTTATGGGATGGGTGCACAAATCACAACAAATTATTGATCGTTGTACATGTGATTACCATCAAGTCAGATCATGGGCTGAGTAAGGTCGGTTACAATAGAATCATTGAATGTGCGATAAGTATTTTACCTGAAGGAAATATGTTGAAAGAGAACTTATATGTTGTTAAATCCATGATGAAATGCCTTGGCTTAAGATAAAAGAAAATTAATATGTGTCTAAACTTCTGCATGTTATACTACCTAGAAATGTAGATTTGACTGAGTGTAGAATTTGTAGGCATGCTCGGTATAAACCTAGAACTAGCAAGGGAAGGGCTCTTTCCACACATGAAATACTAAGATACTCCTCAATCACTCTTAAACTGCAAAGGTTATTCATGTTTTCAAATACTACTGAATATATGACAAGGCATCATTGATAAGGATGGAGTCATGATACATCCTTTCAATGGTGAAGTTTGGAGAAATTATAATAGGGTCCATTCTTAGTTCTCTATAGAACCACGGAGCATATGTATTGGGTTATATACAAATGAATTCAATCCATTTAGGTTGTCTGATGCCCTATATTCTTATTGGCTGATGATATTCACGGTTTACAACTTGCCATCGGAGATGTGTATGATGTTGAAGTTCATGTCTTTATCTGTTGTCATATCTTATTTTAATAGTCTGTGCAGGAATATAGATGTTTGTCTTAGATAATTAATTGATGAGTTGGAATAGTTGTGGCTATCTAAGACTTTGATGTATGATTTCTTGAGGAAATAAAAGTTTTAGATGATGACAGCTTTGATGTGGACTGTCAATGATTTTCTTGCATATGAGATGGTTTTTGGTTAAAACACGCATAAAAAATTAGCATGTCTATACTTTATGGAAAATCACAAGGTCTTCTCCTTAACAAATGGTGGTAAAACTTCTTTTTATATTTCTACCGGAGGTTCTTGCCAATCAATCACAAGTATAGAAAAGACTTTTTTTATAGAAAAGGTTGAAAGGGATGTTACACCGTCAGTACCATTAGGTGAAGAATTGTATGATATGGTCTCACAATACGAGGGCATTGTATTTGGTATTCAATCTGGTAAACAGAAGTTTCATGGTTTTGGTGTGACCATCAATTGGGTTAAGCAAAGTATTTTTTTTTTGGAGCTTCCTCATTGGAATAAGAATCTCCTTCTCCATAATCTGGATGTCATGTATATCTAAAAGAACATGTTTGAAAATATTTTTAACATGGTGATGGACGTGAAAGGAAAGACAAAGGACAACATGATTGCTAGAATAGATATATATTTGTTATGTCACTGTAAAAATATATAGTTGATTTATGATGGGTCACGGGTCGCAAAGCCTAAAGTTAGCTTTGCCTTAAACAAAAATGCACAGTTACTTGTCTACCAATGTCTTAAGAGTCTATGTTTTCCTGATGAATATGCTTCAAACATATGTAGATTGGTGAATATGAATGATGACAAATTATATGGAATGAAAAGTCATGACTACAACGTGTTTATACAAACATTCATTCCACTTGCATACCAGGATTTATTGCCAAAAGGGATATGATAGGCACGTTTAAAGATCAATCATTTTTTTAGAAATATATGCTCTAAAAAATTGCATACCCAACACATAGAGAAACTTGAAACAAATATCATCCAGAAAATATGAAAACTTGAGATGATATTCCCTTCATCATTCTTCGACTTAATGGAGCATTTATCCATAAATCTATTATTTGAGGTAAAAATTAGAGGCCTTATCCGGTATACATGGATGCATCCATTTGAGAGGTTAGGGATTACACAATTATCTTAATTAAATATCTATTATTTTTTAAAAAAATTTAAAACATTCATTTAATCTCATATAGATACTTGTTCAACCTAAAAAAAAAACTTAAAAACAAGGAACATGTTAAGGTTTCGATATATGAGGTTTATATTGTTAAATAGATCTCAACTTTTATCTCATACTATTTTAAGCCTCATTTGATAATAAGAATCAACAGCAACCCAAGTTATGATGATATGGGGAATTGCCTTCAAGTGTAAATTTGTCAATATTTTCCCATTCTGGATGACTTTTACCAAAAAATATTGTGAGAGGAGAGTACTTGACAAAAATTGAATTTAGAAATGTATATAATTTTGCGCTATTTTACTGCAATAAATTGAGACATTTTATGTAGTAAGTATAATATTAATATGTTGTAATTTTTAAATAATTTTTCTCCTATACTCTCATCAACTGATAGATTGAAAAATTTATTGTAGGCTACATTGTCAATTTCTACTGTCTTAAAATCCACATATGACTGAATCTCAAATTTTCTAATTAAAAGATGAAAAATTTTCCATGTCGGAGGGAGTGTTTCTATTAATACATAATTTCATTAAAAATTTCTCTTTTATTGTTAATGATTGTAATTATGTATTAGGTTTATCAATTTGGAGGGAATGCTAGTGATAGTTTGAATTTACTTTGTTTGGGTCTTGAAAGAAAGGTCAAGTGCTACAACGAGTATTTTATTAACGAATATGTCCTTCATACTGAAGAGTATGGTCAGGGTAAAAAGACCCATAATAGTGGAGTTTATGTTAAGGGATCAACTTTTAATGAGTTGAAAGCTAAATATTATGGAAAGTTAGAAGATGTTATTTAACTAAAATACCATAGTTAGCTTAATAAAGTCTTTTTATTCAAATATTATTGGTATGATACCATCGATAGAGGAATAAAAGTAGATCCCCACCATAGTTTGGTTGAAATTAATACAAAGTGATACGATCTGGGCAACGAAAAAGTAACCAGATTCAGATTTTGACGTAAAGTGCGCAACTGTCTAGTTTCACGGTAACAGTCATAATTCTCTATCCAACTGTTGGATCGTGCTGAGGTTTTACATGGCGTCTCCTGACATGTTTTCCTACCTTGGGTTAAAATATCAGGTCAATCGGAGTTCGGGAAGGCATCACAATACTGGTCAACATAGGTTGTATGAATTTTGTTATTTGCTTCCTTTTGACTTGTGGACTTCCTATTTGGCTAGGATTCTTTTTCTACAAGGATGTAGCAATTGGTTTTTGAAAATTTTCTAGTCTTGCAAGAATATTTAATGGGCAACAATATAGTTTCCATGTGTGGTATGGACTCCATATTAATGTGGAATCCTTATTGTGTATGGAAACAATTATTCGATCCTTATTATATTAGGAATCTATCATTAAATAAGTTTCCAAGTTAACTAAGAATACTTTACAAACAAGGAAACTAAAGAGGAGACAACTTCAAATTTGATTCTCCTAGCTTGTATGAGACTTTTAAAGGGCAACAAATCTGATCCTATCATATTTAGGATATTAAATTCAGATTTATTATTGTTATTATTATTTTCTTCTTAGTTTAGGGTTTATTTATATTATTTAAGTTTAATTGTAAGTGGACATTATATGAGTCCATATAAAGGGTCTATTAGAGTTTGTTTCAATCTAGAGTCAATATAAATAAAGTTATAACCAGACATGTAAGTTAGACAATTCAAATTAATAAAACTTCTTGTTTGCCACATTTTGTGTGTGTGTTGGTGAGATACTCTCCCTTCCTTGGTTCTCTAAAGAAATGAAAAATAACTTATCGAAGAACAACCGACTTTGTGGCGTCATCCGTATACTTCTCATTCACAAATCAATATTCGTTAGGTGGAGGTTTCCGTTTCTAATAGTGTTGGTGCCTAGATACAAGTTATTTTTGTGTCACACTTCTATCAAACCTGATTTACTTGGCTTTCCGAGAATTGATGTCTGTGTGTGGGTTGCTTGACCACGTGCTTAAGAGATTCACACCATTTTGGTATGAGAGCTTCGCTCCATTAATCAGATTATATCCTTTTATTTCTTATATTTTTGTATTTATCTTTCACGTCAATTTTTCTTTGAGTTGTTTTTGTCTAGGGTCTGATCTTGTTTCAAATCAATTTCGGTCAGATTGTCTTCTTCCTACGCTATTCTTCGTTAGTTGCGAACCTCTTAAACACGCGGTCAAGCAACTAACACGCAAAGACACCAAATTGTACTAGAAAAAAAATTTAAAAGAGAGAGAATCTCAATGTAAAACATCTACAGAGATTTTTAGAATTTTTATTTTGGTTGCAAAAATTTATTTTGTTAAATTTTCAATTCTTGATTTTGAAAAAGAAGAAAGAAAGTTGTCAGAAAATGATGAAATAGAAGAGTTCAATGAAAATGGTATCTCCCTCTAAACATACTAAGAAAAGTAGATCTGGATCCGTTTGTTGTTTTATTTGATTGATTTTATTTTTTAAAAGTGATTTTGAGATATCTTGTTACAAGGATTGTATTGTTTTTATAGGAAAATTATTGGTTTTTTTTAATTATTTTTATTTGTTTCTATTTAGTTTAAGAAAATATTTTCTTTAAGTTATTTTTATTTTATCCTACTTAGTTTAAGAAATCAGATATTATAGTCGATAATTTTATTTTTCCTATTTAGTCTAAAAATTCCTATAATAACTCTACAATTATTTACTAGGATTTCTCTTTCTTTTAAAAATAGATCTAGCACAGGATCTTGGCATTTCCAGTAAATATTTTTGCGACTCTATGTGAAATGCCGACGAATTATATCCGTCGGTATAGATGTTGGTGATATTGGCATTTCCAGTAAATATTTATGCAACTCTCTGTGAAATGCCAATAGACGTGTAATCTGTCAGTATAGACATCGATGATCGTGCATTGTGAATGAAAGATTATGTTTGTATTGCCTATTTACCTTCCTGCAAACACTTAAATTACAAACTGCCCATCACACAAAATAATAACAACAATTAACACTTATAAAATAAATATTTCGTGTTACAAAATATCATTCATAATATATATTACATTATAAAAAAATGCTTTACACTTTCCTTAATTCTGATAGTTAGTCAGAATTTTCTTCTTCTTCGTCGTTAATTCAATAGTCATGAGCTCCATCACAATCTTTAATATGGATATCATCATCATCATCTTCTTCGACATTTAAATTACAAACTACCCATCACACAAAATAATAACAACAATTAACACTTATAAAATAAATATTTCGTGTTACAAAATATCATTCATAATATATATTACATTATAAAAAAATGCTTTACACTTTCCTTAATTCTGATAGTTAGTCAGAATTTTCTTCTTCTTCGTCGTTAATTCAATAGTCATGAGCTCCATCACAATCTTTAATATGGATATCATCATCATCATCTTCTTCGACATTTAAATTACAAACTGCCCATCACACAAAATAATAACAACAATTAACACTTATAAAATAAATATTTCGTGTTACAAAATATCATTCATAATATATATTACATTATAAAAAAATGTTTTACACTTTCCTTAATTCTAATATTTAGTCAGAATTTTCTTCTTCGTCGTCGTTAATTCAATAGTCATTAGCTCCATCACAATCTTTAATATGGATATCATCATCATCTTCTTCTTCGACATTTACTTGTCTGCTAAAGCTCAAAACAACATTCAACTTCTCTGCGTCAACATCAACAAGACTATCATCAAAACACACGAAAATTTGAATTTTCTTTCAAGTTAATCGAAGGAGCAACTCGATATGGTTCAACCAACTCACTAACTTGAAAGACTTCATCTCGTACGCTTGTGTCTTTGTTCTCATCCTGAACAACCTCGACAAGACCCATGGGTTTCATTTTTAAAACGGATAACCAATCAACTCTTGATTGATCTTTTCTAAAGGAAGGGGTGTTCATGTAATAAACTTGTTGACATTGCTATGCGAAAACAAAAACATCATTTACGTTGCAGAGTCTAGCTTTTGAGTTGATTTTGACCAGACCATAGTAAGGATCTACTCTGATTCCTCTGTTAGTGGTGTCATACCAATAACATTTGAATAAAAATACTTTATTTTGCTTGCTATGATATTACAATTTGACGACCTCTTCTAATTTACTATAATAGTTAACTTCAAACTCACTACAAGTCGATCCTTTAACACAAACACCGTTGCTGTATGTCTTTCTTTCATGCCTGTTTTCTTCAGTATGGAACATATATCCATTGATAAAATACCCATTATAACACTTAACTTTTCTTTCAGGGTCTAGCTTAGTGAAGACAATGAAATAACAGCACTCCTTCCCATTTGATAAACCTTGTATATCATGTACAACAATGAATAGTAAACGAGAATTTTGTAATGACATACAATAAATTTGTTAGAGATAATGAGTTTGTGATAGTACTTACATGTGTTATGAACCACGTGGCAAATTGTTCATCTTGTAATTGAAAGATTTGGGATTCGGTCAGCTGTGAGTTATTGGATAGTAAATATTGTCGATGTTGCCTACAAGATTGTTCCAAATTATATGAGTTTATGATATTACAATATATAAATAGTACATTCTTAACAAAGTTTAATTAGTAGTACATATACTTACTAAATAAAAGGTCTTAACTCATCAGAGTTAAATAGAACATAATTGTGTGCTTATCTGAACTCTATTTCAGACAAATATCTTCCCCTTATGACATATTTAGGTGTGGGTCGTCTAGGATTGGAGAATATTGGCAGATTCCCACTAGAAGGCACTTCACCACTATCATCATGCCATGGAACGTGATTGATTCTCGTTCTCAAATGAGGTTTGAAATAGTACGAGATAAATGTTGTGATCTCCTCAACAATATAGGCCTCACATATCGAAGCCTCAACATAAGCCTTATTCTTAACCTTTTTCTTAAGATTGAACAAGTATCTGCATTGAATTAATCAAATATTGTCAATTAAGAAAAACAAAGAAAATACTTTTATATATGAATTGCATTGCAGCTATAATATCTAACCGTTCGAATGAATACATCCATCTATACTTGACTGGTCCTCCAACTTTTGCCTCGAACGGTAAATGTATGGGGAGATACTCCATTGAGTCAAAAACTGATGGAGGGAATATCATCTCAAGTTTGCATAGTGTCTCGATGATATTTGTTTCAAGCCTCTCAATGTGATCAATATTCAACTTGCTGGAGCATATATCTTTAAAGAAATGACCGATCTCTGTTAGTGCATCCCATATCCTTTTTGGCAACAAATCACAATAAGTTAATGGAATGAGTGTTTGCATAAACACGTGGCAATCATGACTCTTCATTCCATACAATCTGCATTCCTCCATATTAACCGACCTTAATATGTTCAAGGCATGTCCATTGAAAAAATATAGACTCTTAAGCCATTTGTATAATAGTAGTTGTGCATTTTTCTCTACCACAAAGCTTGCTCTTGGTTTTGCGACCCATGACCCATCACAAACTACATATTTTTACAGTTACAGAATAAAGTTATATCCAATTTAGCCTTGATGTTATTCTTTATCTTCCCCTTCACATCCATGACGGTGTTGAAAATTTTCTTAAACAGGTTCTTTTTTATGTGCATGACATCAAGGTTATGGCAGAGGAGATTGGTCTTCCAATAAGGAAGCTCTCAAAAGATACTTAGCTCTACCCAATTGTGGGTCAAACCAAAACCAAGAAACTTCTGCTTACCTGATTGGAGACCAAACACAATGTCACTGTACTTTGACACAACATCATGCAATTCTTCACCAAAAAGACACGGGGGTGCAACATCCTTTTCAACTCTGCCAACAAAAAAATCCTTTCTGTTCTTTTTGTACCTGTGATTCGGTGGCAAGAAACGACGGTGACAGTTAAAAAAAGAAGCTTTACCTCCATTTGTTAGTGTGAATGCCTTGTTGTTTTCCATGTAGTATGGACATACTAGTTTTCTATGCGTGCTCTAACCAGAAATCATTCCATAAGCTGAAAAATCATTGATAGTCCACATCAAAGCCGCCCTCATAACAAAATTTTGTTTCCTCGATATATCATAAGTCAAAGCTCCGGAGGACCACAACTGCGTTAACTCATCAATCAACGGTCGAAGACAAACATCTATATTCCGGTCAGGGCTACTCGGATCGAATATGACAGTAGATAAAAACATAAACTCCAACCTCATAAATATCTCCAGTGGCAAGTTATAAAACGTGAGTATGACCAGCCAACAAGAATAAGCAGCAGCAAATGACCCGAATGGGTTGAATCCGTCTGTACACAACCCAAGATGCACATTTCTTGATTCAGCTGAAAAGTGAGGATGCACACTATTAAAGTGTTTCCATGCTTTGCCATCAGAAGGATGCACCATCACTTCATCAACCGCATCATGTGATTGGTGTCATGTCGTGTGCTTAGTAGTCCTTGGTGACATGAATAACCTCTACATTATAGATGTGATTGGGAAGTATTTAAGTTTTTTATATGCCACAAGAGTCTGCCAGTTCTGTGTTTGTAACGGGAATGACCACATGGCATACACTCGGTCAGCTTAGCATTTTCAAGGTAGTATAACATGCAGAAGTTAGGGCACATATGAATTTTCTGATATCCTAAACCGAGGGGTTTCGTCATGGACTTTGTAGCATAGAAGTTCGCTTTCAACCTATTCCCTTCAGGTAAAATGCTTCTCGCCCATTCGATAATTTTATCATAACTGGCCTCACTTAACCCGTGATCTGACTTGATGGTGAACACATGTGCTACGACCGATAATTTACTATGGTTCGTGCAGACATCCAATAATGGTTCGTCAGAATATTTTAACAGATCTAAAAACCTTGCTGCATCTGCATTAGGTTCTTCTGCTATGATTGGACATTGACTTACATTACCTTGATTCATTCTCATTGCATCCATAACCATATTCCTGTAAGGATTACTATTGTCATTTGCAACTCCATGCACGTTGCTAGCACTAGAAGTTGACCCAACCACCCTTTCTCTCATGCTCTTATTACGAACAAATTCTCTGTGTGCATAACAACACAGGTAATCCTCCATGAACCCTTTGTGTAGAAGATGCATCATTACAACATCTGGATGTAGATACTTTTTATTTTGACACTTCCTGCATGGACACCTAATACTGCCTCAAGTAAAATTTATGGGAATAGATGTTGTGAAATTAATAAAACCCTGAATCTCGTTACAATAATCCATCATCCGTAATCCTTGGGATGAATCTCGATACATCCATGAATGATTATCCATGACTTCTATCGAACCTCTATAAAATTATTATGACAACATGTATTAATCAACTATGTTAGGTAAATAAATTTGCAAAAATATTGGTTTACATCAAGATTATCCAACAAACTAATTAAAACTTCTCAAAAATATTTATTATCAATTACCAACGTTCATACAAATTTATACATATCAATTTACAAAAATTACAACTCTGCAATAGCATTGATAAAAATTAAAACAGACCCGTTAAACAAGCTATTAATTAATTATTTCACCACAACATATGTAATTCGGTAATTCAACAAAGTTTCAACAATTTACAAACAAATACAATTTTACAAAATCTAAAACAAACCATAATAAGTACAAAATTATACATTCATACTACAAGTTTGTTTAAGAAATAACAATAAAACATGTACATACACTAACAAAACGCATATACTAAAAAAACAATAAAATTGACATTTAAATGTTAAAATTAAAAAAAATAGATTTACTTATAAAAAATGATAAAATCCACAATAAATTAGAACACAGATGTTGTGAGCATGTGACCACAGAACTTAAAGAAATATGACTTGTGTTGAGAAGAAGGGGATTTTTTTTTGGCGTAGTTGTTTGCAGTTTGGGAGGGGAGAGTTGGGATGGGAAAGAAGAAAGAGATATAGAGGAGGAGACAGTCGGCAGAGTTGTGATATATTAAATTTTGTCGATGGAATCACTGACAGACTCATTCTATTGATGATTCTGTCAACAATTCTGACGATGAATTGGTCACGTCACTGTATAGAGATTCCGGTTTGAATCCCTCATTGATTTCATCGATAAAATCGCCCGCAAAAACTTCCACGTCATCAAACCTTTTTTTTTTCAAATTCTTTCTATTCTGTCTGTAATTCTATCGGTATATATCGACTACAGTATTCCGTCGGTATATACCGATTGAATTACAGATGGAATAGTATCAGTCGATAATTATCACCGCAATGTACCGATAGAATTATTCCATCTGTAATTCCATTGGTTTTAGGTGAATTTTTGGTAGTGTAAACAAGATGGTGTTGTTGATATCCTATGAGGCTTACTGGAGTGAGTTTGTTTGCACAAAGTGATGAGTAATAAAACTTTGAGGATAAATGATTTACCTTTGGCAACAAAAAAAATAAGATTGGTTATATTCTAAAATTTTCAACAAATAATTACTTTAAACTAGTTTTGTTTAAATATATATTATTATACAAATTTAGTATACATGCTAGGATTGTATTTCAATATCTTATGCAAGTCTATATATTTATTTAGTATGCATCCTATCTTTTTTTTATTGCAAGGTTACCATGTTCTTGTTGGGTCTCAAAATCCATACTCTCAATGAAAATGATAAATTTAAGATAATATTTAGGAATCCTTAAAATTTTGTTAGATAAATTTAGAGTTATATTGTTTACATATCAATTATTTGATTAAGTGCTCACAAGCAGGGACGAAACTAATAGAAGATTGGTGGAGGCTAGTCCCTGCAAAAGTCTTAAGATTTTATATCCAGACCCATCTCTTTTTTTTTTAAGGAAAATGTTGTCGTTTTCCATTAGAGATATAAATCCCTAGTTAAAAAGACAATAGCCATATTAGCAACCTAAAATCCTTCCTTCCTCTATTGTTTTCCCTAGCCCTCACCCACTAAAATCCTTCAATTGAGACGATCTAGAATTCTCCCTTCCTCTCCCGCTTTCCCCTAGCCCTAACCCACCCAAGTTCTTCAATTAAAGTTGTTTTTTTGTTAAACTGCACAGAAATAATTTGTGCAAAAGAAAAATGTGAAGCTTAAGAGAAGAAAAATATGTTTTGCTTAAAAAGGAATTCCCTTTTCATTTAATATATCTTCCGTATATTACTTTCTTTACAGGATGGTGTGAATACACACACACACATATACAAACTTTGATCCGCTACAATTAACTGCTACTATTATAACTAACTGCAACTGTTATAACTAACTTTAATTGCTATAACTAACTGTAATTGCTATAACTAACTTTACCTACTAACCAAAGTGTAGTAAAGAGGAGGACAACTTAGAGAACCATTTTCTGGAAGCTTGTTTTAGACCATATAAGCTTTTTTATAGTTTACAAACTCAAGAATCATTTGGAGTGGAAAAACCTGGTGGCAATTACATGTATACCTCCTCATTTAAGTCTCTATGCAAGAAGGCATTATCAATGTCAAGTTGATGTAAATGCCATTGTTTAGCAGCAACAATAGTGAGAGGAACTCTAACTATTGTCATTTTTGCAACAGGAGAATAGGTATCAAAAAAATCAATTCCTCTTGTTGAGTATAACCCTTAGCTACTAATTTGGCTCTGTACCTCTCAACACTGCCATCAACCTGAAATTTCACTTTGTATACCCACTCACAACCAACAGCAGATTTGTTTTGAGGTAAAATTACCAGATACTTAGTTTGGTTTTTCTCAAGAGCTTTAATTTCATTAGTCATGGCATTTTCCCAATGAGGAATTGAGCTGACTTGTTTGTAAGACTTTGGTTTAAAAATAGATGAAATAACAGAAGTGAAAGCTTTATGTTTAAAAGACAATCTGGAATCAGTCAAGAAGGAGAATATAGAGTAGGGCTTACCAGAGAAAGAGCAGCTAGAAGATGCTGGATTTGCTGAAGGAATCTGAGTCATAGTACCACAATAATATTGCTTTAAGTAATTAGGTAAATGCTTAGTTCTTTTAGACCTTCTGAGATTAGGAGCATCATCATTCTCAAAAGAAGAAAGTTCAGGAACAGAATTTAGTAAAGTTAAATTTACAGGAGGAACAGAGTTTTGAGAAACAGATTTTGCTGGGATATAAGAGATGGAATCATAGGTTTGAGGAAAATCTGGAAACACAAAAGGTGTATGAACTGTGTCTGGAATAGATGGGAAAGTAGATTAATAGAAAACTACATTTTGAGAGACAAAGGTTTTGAGAGTTGATAAGTCAAGGATTTTGTACCCTTTGATGTGTGGAGGAAAAATAAGAAAAATGCATTTCATGGCTCGTGGTTGAAATTTGCCTCGGTTGCTTGTGATTGTGCTAGCAAAGCATAAACAACCAAAAACTTTGAAATAGTCGTAGGTTAGTGGTTTCTGAAACAAAAGGTGATATGGTGTTTGATTATTAAGGATGGACGAAGGAGTGTGATTTATCAGATGAATGGCTGTGAGAATGCAATCTGTCCAGTAGGGTAATGGAAGTTTGGACTGAAACATGAGAGATCTTGCTACATTTAATAGGTGTTGATGTTTTCTCTCAACCCTTCCATTTTATTGAGGTGTTTCAACACAAGATAATTGATGAATGATGTCATGCTCTTGATAAAAAAAAAACAAGCATTTTAAAGTCTTGTCCATTATCTGATCTAAGATTTTGAATATTAGTGTTGAAATGAGTATGAAAATGAGCTAGAAAGTTGGTAAGACTAGCTCTAGTTTCTGATTTGAATTTCATTAAAAATAACCAAGTGAATCTAGTGTAATCATCAACAATGGTAAGGAAGAACCTATAACCAGAGTAAGAAGGAACAAAAAAAGGTCCCCAAATATCAATGTGAACCAATTGAAAGGCTTGATTGGATTTATTAGTAGACAGAGGAAAAGGAAGCCTTTTTTACTTAGCTAAAGGACAAATCTCACAGATAGAATTGCTAGTAGCCGTTACAAAAGAATTATAACTACTTAGGAGATTAATTTTTTTATGTTGGAATATGGCCTAAACAAAAATGCCAAAGATCATAGGCAACGATACATGATTTGACTAATGAACTAGAAGGCAAGCCAATAGAGCTGGGAAGGATTTCAGTATTAGATTGAGCAAAAGGTCTGTGAAGATGGTATAGGCTAGATTGAACTTCAGCAAGCCCAATCATCCTCCATTTGCTTAGATCCTGTAAGATACATTTTGTTTGAAGAAAAACTAATCTAACAGAATTATGAGCAGTTAATCTTGAGACAAAAACAAGATTGCCATTAAAGGATGGAACATAAAGAGCATTGTGTAAAACGATATCAGGAGAAAATTTAACAGTTCCAGTAAAAAAAATTGGAACCGTTTGACCATTTGGTAAATGAACCTTGGAAGGACTTCTAGGAAAAATAATTGAATAAAAAAGAAGAGGGCTACAGATCATATGATCTGTTGCTCCTGTATTAAGAATCCAAGTGAGCTAATTATGTGATGAAGAAATGGTATGACAAGAAAAGGACATACCTGATGCAGATGCAACATTAGCAGTAGAGTTTAAGTTTGAGTTGAAAATGCTATTCACAAGAGTGAGCAGATTTTGGATTTGCTCTTGAGAGAAAACAATGTTAGGAGTGCCAGACTTTTGCTCCAAAACAACAGTAATATTTGCAGTTGACAACCTTTGAAAATTCTTGCCAATAGTTGGTGTATAAACAAATCTTTTTCCTCTTAGCCCCTTTCATCCAGGAGGGTATCCAATTAGCTGAAAGCATTTATCAACAAGATGTCCTGAATAACCATAATAAGAGTAGATTGCACCAAACTTTCCTTTCTGTTTAGTTAAACAATTGGCGTATGTTGAACCTAGTCTAAAAGATTGATTCACATATTATTTAGCAACCATTGCTTGTGAATCAATAGAAATGCCAACTGCATTTGTCAAAGACCTCTGATTCTTTTCTTGTAAAAGTAAAGAAAAAAACTTTACCCACAGATGGTAAAGGAGATTGAAATAATAGTTGACTCTTGGCTGCAGAATAGGAATCATAAAAACCCATAAAAAATTTCATAACATAATCTGATTATTATCGATTTGTCAAATGTTTCAGAATATTACATAAGCAAAGATCAAGATTTCCACATTTGCAACTAGGAATTAGATGATAACTGATGTATTCATCCCACAAAGCCTTGAATTCATTGAAATACTCGGTGACAGATTTGGAGTTTTGAGAAATGAAACTTAAAGATCTTTCCAAAGAGAAAACCCTTGGTCCATCACTTCTAAGATATCTAATTCTCAGTTTTTCCCAAATATCAAAAGCTATTGTAAAGTAAAGAAGACTACTATGAATATCCTTGGCAATAGAATTCATTAGCCAAGACAGAACAAGATTATTAGATTTTAGCTAGGACACACGAAATGATTGATCAGTGGTGATAGGCTGAGCTAAAGAACCATCAACACATGCAATTTTATTTTTCACTGTTAAAGCAGTTGACATGGATCGACTCCATGCAATGTAATTCTCACCAGTGAAGATCTCAAAGACTAGAAGAGCACCAGGATTATCAAAAGGATGCAAGTAGTCGCAGCTAGATGAATCATCAGAAAGATTCTGAACAGACGCATTGGATGAACCATTATGTGCCATAGAAGCACTATCCTTAAGATGATAAGATATTATGAAGTTTTGGAAAGATCAAGAAAATGGTGAAAAGAAATGTGTAGACAGATATCTAATTATCAGAAATGTACTCTGATATCATGTAAAACTACATAAAAATAATTTGTGCAGAAGAGAAATGTGAAGCTTAAGAGAAGAAAAATATGTTCTACTTGAAAAGGAATTCCCCTTTCTTTTGATATATCTTTCGTATATTACTTTCTTTACAGGATGGCGTGAATATATATATATATATATAGACTTTGATCCGCTCCAACTAACTGTAACTTCTATAACAAACTTCAACTGCTATAACTGACTTTACCTGCTAACCATGATCAATGACTTTAACTCCATTGTATCAATAGCATTTTGTATATTCCAACACTTTTTTCTAAGCCACAACAAAGAAATTCAATTCATGTTTGGTTTATTTTCAATTTATGGCAAGTTAACTTCTTTTTTTTACTTCTCTCTATAGGTTTCAACAAAAAAATTTACAAGTAGATTGTAGAAGGTGCTACTTGGATAGTTGGATTAGCCAATACTGGTAATATGCTTAGGTTCTTCTGGTAGATGAATTCATTACACGAGTTTACTGTTAATTTTTCTGTCGTTTTCATTTTGTATAGCTTATAAAGTGCGTTTCTCAATATTTTTTTTATTAGGGTTTGTTTAAGAATGTCATAATGAAGATCAAAGAGGAAAAACATTTGAATTCATATACTGTTTTGATTGATTTCAGTCCCCGAACTTACATGTCTTTTGCACTTTGGTCCTTGATTTTGAAATTCTTCGATTTGGCTCTTATTTGACCCCTAAACTTTTATTTTTTTTTGTAATTTCACCCCTTATTTCATCCAATTAATCTTGTAAAAATTAAATCTGGTCCTCTAAAATTTTAATCTTATCAATTAAACTCAAATTAATCTTCCAAACTTAATTTTCACAAATTAAGTCATTAATAAAATTAATTTGACCCATTAAAAGTCTAATTAAATCCTTGAACTTAATTAATTATTTTAATTTCAGCCTAAATTAATTTATAAACTTAATTAAACCTTTAATTATACCTATAATTAAATCAAATCAACCTACTAAAAATCTAACTAAGTCCTTAGAATTATTTTTATGCAAATTCATTCAATTTTTTAAGTTAACCTTTAATTTGCACTACTTTTCACGTTTAGATGCTTGAATGGTGCAATCGAGTTTCTGAACAAAGTTAAAGATCCAATTTGGTCCCTCCATCTCTCATTTATGCATGTATATCATTCTTTGACTTGTTCTTGCCAACCAAGTCACTTGTCTTTTTGTATTTCTTTTATTTTTTAACATTTCTTTTTCATTTTTTCTTATTTTTATTTAAAAGAAAAGGATAGTTATGACACATAATTCTAATTGAAAACCATTGTAGGTAAGTGACCCAACTTATATACAAGTCATTACTTATTCTTCTCTAATTATATAAAAATTTTAGCGTCTCATAGGCAGAGTATAATACAAACTCCTTACAAATCAAATAATTCTCCCATTTCTTAAGAGTTTAAACAACAACATAAAACTCTTTTTTTGTGTGTGGACCACTTTAACCCATAATCACTTAGCTTCTCATTAAGAAATACCACGGGTCTCTTCTCTTGGGATAGAAATCCACCAATCTCGATACCATAAGTATCACATTTTACCTCAAACCAGAGCATTGCTTAATTTTTCTTTTATCAAAATCAAGTTGTTTTTCATCTCTTCTCTCCAATCAAATTTTCCTTTCTTCATGTATCTAGTAATGAGAGCCACAATATTACTAAATTTTCAAATGAATTGGTGATAGAAAGTAGCTAATCCATGGAAACTACGAACCTCATTAACAAATAACATAAATGTTATTTGCTTCAAGAATGTTTGTTTTTTTCTTGTTCATCCACTAATGTGATGTAGTCAGGCCTATGATAACAAGTGATTCTGAGTCGTCAAATGTGAGCCTACCATAACTAGATGAGGATCTACTCTAGACAGATTACGTGGATGGCTTAGCAAAAGTATTTATGGACTAATGGGACAAGTTAAGGCTCAAGAGAAGGTTTGGTTGTGCTAGGCCAAAATAATGGTTCAAAAGAGTTATAACTTTTAATCCAATTGTTGAATCACACTTAAATGTTTAAAAGATTTTTTCGAGGTTGTTTTCTGTTTAGTAGCCACTGTGTCGCTATGCGAACCATGAATCTTTAGATATAAAAAAATCATTGAGGCCAATGGTTATGCAATTTTGTGTTTTTCCTTCTTATTTTAATATTTCTTGCTTATTTTGGATTTTATGCTTCTTTCTTTGTAATTTTAGAAGTTAGTTTTTGTTTTCTAGTTAAGGTAAGGTTTTTGGTCTATTAAGACTTTGTGAACCTCCTAGTGATGTGGACTTCATTATCATTATTTTTAGAGAGAGTAAATTTGTGAATTTGGAGCTCACACTTGCAGGTCATTTCAACCATTTAAAATATTATGTGTTCTTTATTTAATTATTGTCTTTAACTTCTGCCTATATTATAATGCCTTTATAATCATTGCATGAATATGCCTATTTTCTCGTATCTCTGTTTGCATCTCAAGTTCTGAACTAATTATTGTAATAAAAGCCTTTCCCTATACTTTATAAACTTTAGGGTTGGATTCTCTCTTTAAAGGTATAAGAGTATAATTCATATCATTCTTTATAATCTTGTACAAATTATCTCTAACCAAGTGTTTAACATCTACATCATATTACCAAGGCCTACTGGGATTAAACTTAAGCAACCATATCTACCACATCAAAATACATCTCACCCTTATACTTCCTAACCATATAGTTATGGTTTTAGCAACATCTTCCTAACCGCATAATATATCTCTCATTATCATCATCATATTTATATAATTTTTCTTTATCACCCCATTCAGATTCACTCAGCTTGCCCTCATCATCAGAGGGTTCTAGCTCATACTGTTATTCAATCAGATTAACCAATTTCTATCTTCTATAATAATTGGAATGGTGTCCTAGTTCTTTATATATAAAGAATTTATCTATCATTAGCATCTCACAAGGGTTATTCAGTTTGTTTATTTCAACTTGTTTTTTCAAAATCTTATGAGGTCTAATAGTAGCGGGCCTTATTAGAGTTGGCCTTGATGGTTGTACTGCCTTCCCCTTATTAGTAAGATCGAATCTACTTGTCTTATTATACTGCCTTCTAGAAAGATCATACCTGTCAAATCTAATACTGTTACCAACCCTCTCTTTCATTAGCATCTCAACCTTTAACTCTATATTTCTCGCCTTAGAGAGCATAAACAACAATTGTACTTATGTTGCATTGCTGGTTTTAACCCTCTCATAAACCTTACAACCTCCTGATTCTGTATCTTTTAGAGCTTGCTATGTTTTGTTAGCTTTTGAAATTCAACAGTGTACTCACTAACAAATTTATTACCTTATGAATAATCCTAGTGTCACTGAAACAAATAATGCTTATAGTCATGAGGAAGGAATCTCTCATGCAACAATTGCCTCATATATATCTATGATGTAATGGGTTGTCTCTCTTCTCTTAACCGTGTATCTATCCAATGTTTCCACTAGGAAGAAGCTCCACCTATCAAGTTATATGCAACCAGTTTCACCTTTTTCTATCTTAAGAAACTTGAGTACTCCTTAAGCCTATCATATTCATCGATCCAATCAAGGAATTCTTCTATGTCTAGAACTTCATTGAATGGCGAGATTTCCATCTTAATGCAAAATCATGTGTTTATTGCAATGGTTTATCTTAGAATGTTAAGGCTCTATCACCCCTATCAAATTCGTCTCCACTAAAAACTTCCATATGGACAAATGGATGTCTAAGTGAATCTTCAGGAATAAGTCTGGGATTTAGCTAGCTCAAGGTAAGTTTCCAAGCAATGTTCTCTTCTCTTCACGATTCATGTTTGCATTACCCATTAACCGAGCTTGATCTGCTATGGTTTACTCTAAACAATTAAACCTTTATTCCAAATAATCTAGTTTTTGCTTATAAGCCTGCACAATGCCAGGAAAGCCTTGATTCCTCCATCGCAGAGTGAGTTCCTATCATCTTTAACCATAAAAAAAGCCAACCTGGTCTGATACCAATTGACAAGGCATATAGCATATATTAAACTTAGCAATCTATTGTTCACAATAATAACTTAAAGTGCGCTCTAGCAATTAAAATAAGCAATCATAGGAAAACAAACATATTCATCATATAAACTGAAAAGAAAAGGTAAAATAAATCTCACAGTTTTTGAAATCTGAAGGTTTCTATGTCCTTGCAACCAAGAAAAAGAGCTTAGTCTTACATATCTATTGAACAACTAATCAAAAAGAAAGAAGAATGCATGATTTCGGGTTATTAGAGGAAAGGGTTTGTTTTTCTTCTCTTTTGGCCGCCCCCTTCCTTCCTTTCTCTCTTTCTTTTTATATCTTAGGATCTATAACGTAGTCCTTTTCTAAGTAGACAATTTATATTTAAGTATTTCAATAACTATTTTCTTAAAAAAGAAGAAATAGTCTTGCATAAAATCTCAAACTTTGAGTTTTTACTTAGAGGAGCTAATTTTCCAAAATGAAAACTTGGATCTCGGTTTGGATGCTTTGAGAAGTACTTTAGACTTGTTTTTTTACAAAACCTGTCTGCTGGCAGAATTTATATATCATCTTTGTCACTTTGACTGTTTGATTTCAATAAATTCTAGAGTGCTATTGTTAAGTACCAGATGCCTGCTTATGCTTATGAGACATGAACACTTCAAATACTTGAAGAAAAACTGAAGAAATTTTGAAAAAGAATTGAGACCGACAATGGTCAATGGGTATACATGCTGGATAAATAATGTGTTCTTAATAGCATGGTTTTGTTTATCAGGCTTGGATACTGTTCAAGCAAGGCAGGCCTCTGGAACTGGCTGCGGGATCAGGAGTTGAAACACCCTATTTGTCTGAAGTTCTACGTTCAATTCATGTGGGGCTGTTGTGTGTGCAAGAAAATACAGAAGATCGACCAAACATATCTCATGTGGTTTTGATGTTGGGCAATGAAGATGAATTGCCTCAGCCTAAACAACCAGGATTTTTCGCTGAAAGGGATCTTGATGAAGCAAGCTATTCATCGAGCCAGAACAAACCACCTTAGGCAAACGAATGCTCAATTTCAATGTTAGAGGCAAGATAGATTGCTTTTATTTTCATTTCAAGTGATTAAAGGCGAATATTCGATAGATGTTCTAGTTGCAGAACAGCAATTACGAACAGAAGCTAGTCAAATAAATGCTTCTAAAGCTTAGTGTCTGTATGAAACGTGAAGAAATTGAAGACAAGTATCTTCATGTAATCCAAGAGTTGCAGCTACATTTATGAATCATGGAGAGGGGACTCCATATATTTCTCTTACTTGATGTTCATGTATCATCAAGACTTGCTAGAAAATATATTTTAAGATTTGAACATTTCATTAGAACATATGTTCATGTATTTCATTAGACTTGCTAGAAAATATGTTCATGTATTTCATCTTATAGATTTGAACATTTCATTAGAACATTTGTATGTACGTTTATTTTTGAAACATAAATTACCATCAAGTTTGTGATAATGTTTTAAGATTAATAAGTTCTCTTTTATAATTTACATCCAAGAAAGTTCATATTAATTTTACTATCATTGTAAGTTCATTTTACGATTATAAAGGTAGAAAATATAATTCTTCATGTTTGAAAAATATTGTTTTTTTTTTTAAAATTAATTAATTATTATTTGCATAAGGAGGTGCTCTGAATTATAGAAATTAACAATGATAAAATTATATGATAGAACTCGTTTTATATTTTTTTCTAAGATAAAGTAATAAATTTAAAAATGTATTGTTAGGATTTTATAGGAAAATACAATAAACATAAAATTAGTTGTCTCGGAAAATTCTCCCAAAACAAAATGATTGATTGCTCGATCAACCACTCCGAGAAAGAATTAATATCTCGAGTCAGAGTGATCTTGACAAGTAAAAGTTCATTAATATGATCATGAGTTGAGCAAGAAATTTATTAATAAGACTATGAGTTTGTCGCTCGAGGAATCGTTTTTGAGTTAGACTCTATTATTTATTAATAAAAACATTAGTATCTTGGAAATAGCAAGTCATGTTGAATGATTACTAAGTTGAGGTGACCAGCACCGAGAAAAAAAATGTGGTGTGGCTCCCATATGAACTAGATTGTGGATAAGTCTTTTCTTGTCAAAATTAGTACACTTTATTCATACAAAATACATCATAGAATATAACTACATAATTCTTTGCAAAAATGAGTTCCCATGTGATGAAATTCATAGTTACCTTATTGTTGAGACGTCCCTATTATAGTATAAATATTTACAAGAATTATAAACAATTACAAATAACAATTAAATAGTTTAACGAAAACATTAATATTATTCTCTATTAAGGCATAACAAGCATAGTTCTTGCATATACTTGATATATACAAAACATAGTACACATGTACACATCAATTATTGAAACTTACTAGTAACTCCCAGATCTGGCTATCCTCTTAGGATGTCATTAGCCGAAGCTAATCATTTACTCATCTCAGTCATCCACTTAGGATGTCGTTAGCCGAAACTAATCATTTAATCATCTCGGTCATCCTATTAGGACGCCTCTTAGGACATCATTAGCCGTAGCTAATTATTTAATCATCTCAGTCATCCATGTAGAACGCCATTAGCCGAAGCTATTCATTTAATCATCAACAAATACTCTCTTGATGGTTTGGTATTTATACTATCGCGATATTATGACATTTATAATAAAACATTTGATAAATTAACATTATGAAAGGGGAAGGTAAAAATCCACCTACCTGTTCCATCTGTGGGGTGTCCTTGTGCTGACGAAGGTCCAATCCTAGTCACACCACCTAAAACATTGATGGCCATAAATTAGTATATTCGTATTTAGTAATTGCACAACTCTTCACCATGCATGTCTCAAGCATACACAAGTTCATATTCAAGTGTTCTGTATATTACAATCACATAATACAATCATTTTAGTCATTGGACCCATTCAAATACATAAATCTGCTGTAAAAATTAGTTAGCAAAAGCTAGTTTGCTAGTAATGCAAATTCATTAGTGGACTGCTTTGCTAGAACACAGAATCGTCAACGAACTGATTCACTAACAATACAGAAATTTAACAGTGAAATCTGATTCGTTGCAGACACCACAACTCGGCAGCGAAGCAAAAACTTATTCGTCGTGGATAACACAATTCAGTAGTGAAAACCTGATTCGCTGTGGACAACACAATTCAGCAGTGAAACTGATTCGCTGCTAACACCATAATTCAACAGTGAAGACTGATTCGATGCAGACTACACAAATTGGAAAGAAACATCCACATACGTTTTGCTTCTAGTGAAAATGTGAATCACTGTGGACAACACAATTCAGCAGCGAAAACTGATTCGCTGCTGACACCACAATTCAGTAGTGAAGACTAATTCGTTATAGACAACACAATTCGACAGCAAAACTAATTCGTTACTGACATCACAATTCGATAACGAAAATTGATTCACTACAGACAACACAATTTGATAGCGAAAAACTGATGTGTTGTAGGCAACACAATTCAACAGCAAAACTGTTTCGCTGCAGACAACACAATTCGACAACGAACGCTAATTCTCTGCATACACTATAATTCAGCAGCGAACATTGATTCGTTGCAGGCAACACAATTCGACAGCAAATGCTAATTCGCTGCAGACACCATAATTCAGCAGTGAACACCTGATTCACTACAGACAACACAATTCTGCAGCGGATGCTAATTCGTTGCAGATAACACAATTCGACAACGAATGCTAATTCATTGCAGACAACACAATTCAGCACCAAACACCTCTTTTGCTGCAGATAACATAATTCAACAGCGAACACTGATTCGCTGCAGACAACACAAATTGGTAAGAAACATCCACATGCATTTCGGTTCTAGCACACAGTTTGTTATTAAAATCAAGCAGAATCATATGATTTCAAGCATGAACAATTACATGCAATTTAGTTCCAACACACAGTTTGTTATTAAAATCAAGCAGAATCATATAATTTCAAGCATGAACAACTACATGCAATTCAGTTCCAGCGCATAGTTTGTTATTAAAATGCAGGAAAATCACATAATTTCAAGCATGAATAAATATATGCAATTCAGTTCCAACACACAGTTTGTTAGTACAATCCAGCAGAACCATATAATTTCAAGCATGGACATCTACCTACATTTTATCACACAATGCATTCTGGCCAACCCTTCAGCTATGGCCAACCCACTTTCATGTTTTGTTCATTCCATTTATTCATTTTTCTTTGTTAAGTGTTCTGGAATTTGGTCCCATTTCATCTCTATTTTCATGTTCTCCTAGTTGATTTTGGTTTCCTTTACAGCTAACTAGAAGTCATAGGTCAATTTTCTTAAAGTCTTCTTCTTCATTTTCGGTTCTAGGGTCTAAAGAACAAGAGGAAAGAAATTATATGACCCATACCTTTTGAATCTAATTAGGTTAGAGGAAAGTTTGACAGTATTCCTTCTCTTCTTCTCCTAGTTCTCCCCTCTACTTCTTCCTCTCTTGGTTTCTAGCCCTTTTCTCTTTCCCTCTTGGTAGTTGTTTAATCTTCTTTGAAGTTCTCAACTCTTTCTCTCTCACATGTTCAAAGAGGCACTTAGTGCTGGCTTGGTTTAATTTTTGTTGGGAAGGAGGAAGAGAAGAGAAGCATGCAGTTGAACATGTAGCTGCTGCAAACATATTTTGAGAAGAGGAAGGGTCACCTTCTCTTTCCTCCTTATATTTGTTGTTACTCATTTTTGGGTTACCACAAAACAAAATGAGAAAATACAATATATATATATATATAGGAGTTAGAAAAGGATGCTGGAATACCGAGAAAGGCCAGAACTGGTTGAAGAGGTTCAAAAATACAAAAGGTGAAAATTTGGCAGTATATTTTTGACAGATAAGAGCCCTGTTCACAAAGAAAATTCAAGTTGGGGAAGAAAAGTCTAAAAATCAGATGTTTATGGACTCAAATAAATTTTATCCAAGGTTTAATTGAATTTATAGAGGGTTTGATTGCAAGAAAATTGATTTTGTAAGTCAATTTAGGCTGTTATCGGAAGAAATTAAAGTTATGGGGTCCAATTGTAATTTTAAAGAATTGATTTGGTCAAATCAGGGGCTTAATTGCATAATTATTGAAGTTTGATGGCCAATTAGGGACTTAATTGAGACCAAGGATCAAACCAGAAAAGGCGCTAATAGTAAGGGATCTAATTATAATTTTGTCGGGGGGTTTGATTATAAAATAGCAAAAAACTTCAAGGGCCAAATTAGAAGAACCCAAGAGGCGCCGTTTCCACCATTAATGGTCTTCAAACAGCTATGAATCGGTGACGATAATGGAAGGAGATGTTAGCAACGATTATGGAATTATTCTCGAATCAATGGAGCGGGTATCGCGGCTGACATCCCTCGTCACCATGATGAACGCCGGCTTACCAAAATTGCTGGCGTCCTCTGGCTATAAGAAGAAGAGCTGCAACAAAGGAAGAAAAAGAGAGAGGAGAGAGATGAGAGGCTACCGTGAAAAAAAAAAGGGAGGGAGACAGTTTATGAGAACGTAAGAAAAGTGAGAGAGTAGAGAAATAGTGAGCAAGCATAAGGGAAAGAAGAGGAACGAGAGAAAGAAGCAAACCGAACAGAAACAGAGGACACGGTGAAGCAGAGAATCCAGGACCACCATCGTCTTCGTCTTCTCAAAATCAGGTATGTTCGATGCCCTTCTCCGTTTTCCTACAAAATGAGATGATGCATGTTAGTATGTAAAATACAGAAAGAAAACATAAGGAAACCGACGCCAGAAATCGCCAGTTACATGCTCTGTTTTGTTTCTTTTTTTCATTCTCGCACTGCAACAAAGATGGTTAACAAAGCGAAGGTAATTTAATTACCTTTGCCCTGTTCATAAAAAGCTAAAAATATTATGGTGCTATTAGATAAAAATATGCCTTGCAGTCCAGATGGTTAGCTTACCGGATCTCATTAAAGAGACCCGGTTTCGAGTCCCAACAAGGGAATTCCTTTTTGAAAATGGTCACTGGCATGGGCAAGTGACCATGCTGGGCTGGCTGAATCCAGCCCAGCTACACAGGTTGCCTGGAGTCCAGCCCAGCCATATGGGCGTGGGTTGGGCCCAGCAAAAAAATAATAATAATAATAAATATGCAAAGAAATTATTTAAATATCTATGATTTTCCGCCAATTTTTACTGCATTTTAATCAATACCAGTTTGTATTTTTATGCTGTAAAGATACAAATCCGGTATTAAAATACCATGTTTTCGTCCAGACATTAAAAAAAATGTTTTGTTTTCTTCAAAGAAATTATTTAAATATCTGTGATTTTCCACCAATTTTTATTGCATTTTAATCAATACTGGTTTTGTATTTTTATACTGCAAAGATACAAATCCGGTATTAAAATACCACGTTTTTGTCTGGACATAAAAAAAATGTTTTGTTTTCATGCATACGGCCAAGTCTCTCAAAAATAAAAAAAAATCATATTGTATTTTCATACAACAAAGAAAATTTCAAAAAATATGTATTAGCATGCATTTTGGCTTTAATAACCAGTTTATTAAAGTCATGAGAACTAGGCCAATATTTCAAAAATTCTAGAAATTTTATTTTGTTTTCTTTTAATATCTGGGGTTATGATCTTATACGTAAGACGTGTTGCGGATATTAAATTTTCTTTGTTGGCATTAGACCGGTTAGGTTTTATCCGATAAGAAAAGGATCTATTTACCGAAGAGAACTTTTCTTAAGCCATAGACGGATCAACAAATAAAAAGCACGACATGACCTTAGATTTTATCAGACAATAAAACAATGCAGCTTACCTTAGGTAGGGCGTATTTGGGGTGCTAATACCTTCCCTTTACGCAATCAGTCCCCGTACCCGATCTCTGAGATCAGTTAAGGTTCCTAGTGACCAAAATACTAGGTGGCAACTCCCATTCCATTTTTCCACTAATAAAAGACAAGAATTCCTTGTCTCCACACATTTGCCACATAAGATTAGATTTTGAGGGTGGATGTTTTCGCCGCGATGCCGCACCCATGCGACAGAATGGCGACTCCACTAGGGACCTTGTGGACTAAGCTTTGTTTTTGTCTGATAATTGTGTTTTGTTTGGTTTGTGTGTTTTTTGTTAATAAGCTTATTTTATTTATTTATTTATTACACGTCTGAATTTCTATATATTTATGTTCATGCATTGTATAGAACTGTCTCATGCATCACATATTTTAATTTTTAGGAAGCACACACAATCTTATTAAGTTAGGAGGGGAATTAGCGATCTGCCCTATGACTATTAGTCGGGGTTCAGATGCGTGAAACACCCAACTCATATCTGAGTGCCTGCTTGGTAATGGTGGGCATACGTGCCTTAACTGTTCCTTGCAACGCCCCCATACTGTCTTTACGAAGACCGTCACTGGGCAGATGTGAGACCCTTTTTGAGACTTAGATAGTTAACCTACCCTTTTTGTTTCACGAGATATATACTTTCATTTGCATCAAATTAATCATGTTAAATTTATCACTCCAGGTTCTGAACTGAAATCATCTAAGTACCTATCTTTCCAAGAGTTTGGGCAAGAATCTGAGTTGAACCAAATAGCTGAAGGAAAATGTCCAAGAATCGATGCTAATAGGTTGCCATGCATTACCAAGATAAATCACATGGTAAATGACTTAGGGAAATTGTTGTCTATAATGGGATATGTGGACGAAACTCTCTTTGAACAGCGATATGGGAGAATAACGCAACTAATTAGGCTACCCATACAAGTGACAACAATCAAAGCACTCCTGAACTTTTGAGATCCTAGTTATCGATGCTTTACTTTCGGGAACATTGATATGACACCTACCATGGAGGAATATGAAAGGGTCCTAGATTTTCCAAATAACAGCAGAAAAATCTACCTCAAACGAAAATTTGAAGACACAGCTTCAGAGGTAGTCAATTTATTAGGCCTGGGAAAAATCAATCAATGCAGGGTAGCTGATGGGGGTTTTAAATGGAAGGTCATTGAAGCCAGAATGAAGAAGAATGCCGAGGAAGGCAAGTTGGGGGATGAACGATACAGGTTAGTGGCCTTCGCCATCTTTGGACTAGTATTATTTCCATCCGAAATTGGAGTCGTCAGTTTAGAAGCCACAAATGTCTTTGTAGAATATGAGCATGACTGAATTAATCCTTCTTCAGCAATTTTGGCCGAAACCATGTTGCCACTTAACCATTGTAGAATGCATGGAAAAGGAGCCATGAGATGTTGCAGCCCTACGTTGTATTTATGGATTGTTAATCATATTGAAACGCCAAGGGACATCTTCAATAATTTTTGGTGGTTTGACCTCCGACCATTAAAGGTTACCATAGAGGAAACTTGGAAGAATTGGGACAAGATGGTTTGGATAGACAAGTATGCTGCACTACCTCAAAGCAACTTCAAATGGAAAGCACCATGGATGAATGACCCTATCTGCACCATGAGTTGTGGAAGCAAGACATGGGTCCCCTTGATTGGTGTAACCAGATACATCAGTTATGCACCTGCACTTGTAGCAAGACAATTGGGTGGAATGCAATATGTACCAAGGACTCTGGGTTTAGCATATTTCACAGGTTTGTTCAAGCATCAACCATTCCTTGAAGAGATAGAGCTTATCTAACAAGACTGGAAAAAGCCCCTGTTAGTAAAGAAGGAAGAAGGAAGCAGATTTGAATCGTCATGCAGCTAGAGTTATACAAGTTGGAGAAATCAAGAGCTTTCTGAAGTTGTAACACCAAAATCAGCAACAGTGCAACAAAAAAGGAAAAGGATTGATGATGAGGAAGAGTTGAGAGAGCAGTTAGAAAAATATATAGTTGATCTCAGCAAAAGCAAAGGGCAACAACAGCTCCTGGAAAAACAATTGGATGAAGAAAATACGATGAGAAATTACTTGAACCAACAGTTGGAAAACAAAGATAAGCAGTTGAAAGAATGGCAGAAAAGGGCTGAGGTAGCTGAGGAAATAACCAAAGGGGTCCAAAATGAGTTAAGGAGTCGAATAAATAAATGTAATGAGTTGGCTAACAAGAATGGGCTTATTGAAAAAGAATTGGCCAAGATCAAGAGATCAGCAAAAGGCAAAATGAATGCTGATAAAGAGACGACAGATTCCTTGAAGAAAGAAAGAAACGGTCTTACAAAGAAGTTAGAAGTTGAGAAGGAAAAGAATCGGCTAGCTGAAATTGACATAGAAGAAGAAAGAAGGATCAGGGCTCAGTATATAGTACAGCTTGAGGAAGAAAGAAGTGCAAGGAAAGCCGCTGAGTCTGATATGAGAGATTACCAGAAGAGAGTCAAGTCTTTGAAAGGACGAAGAATAGCTTTGCAATCTGAGCTTAAAATACAGGAAGAGGAGTTGAGGGAGTTGAGGAGCCGTTACTTTGAGATGGAAGAAGGTTTTAATGAGATTAAACAAGAACGTCAGGAATGTCAGGATTATATTGACAGCTTTACAGTTCAGATCAACTCCAAAATAGCCGAGCTAGATATCGAGAGAGAAGAGCTACAAAGGGCAACAGATAAGGTGGCACGGTTGGAGGCAATGGTCCGAATATTGGAAAGAAGTAATGAAGCCTTAGGGAACAACAATGAAGTGATAATCACTGATAACACCTTGTTCCATGATAAGATAAGATGTATGACAAAACAGGTCGAGCAAGTAACCCGCTATGCGGAAAGGCTGCATCAACAAGCCACCCAAGTTGGAAATGATGTTACAAAGTACCGAGAGTACATGGGGGCTGTCATCTTTTTTATTGGGGACTTAGCTAAAGGAGGAAATGCCTTTTAGGGTAGTGATGTATAAGACCCTTTTTTATTTTTACTTTGTATAAGCTACCCTTATTTATAAGAAAGGCCATGATTTTTTTTTCTTTCTAATGGATTTTGGTAACCAACCATGATAAGAACTTGGCAAACATTCTTTTACAGCAATCAGTTCGACTAAAAAATCTTGCCTAAAGGATTACGAAGGTCATGAATCAGTTCTAAAAAAAAAATTGTCGCATATGCATTACATTTTCATCACGTATTTGTTTACAATTTATCATGTGCAAATCAGATTGTGAAACATAGGTCCCTCTTCCAAAGTCTATCACACCCGATTAAGATCAAGAATGGAGAACGAGGAGAGAGCTCACTTAGAGTCACATTATCAGAATGAGTTGGAATCCGTGAAGAATGAAGTTGCTCGCATGACCAATTTGCTCAAGCAACTTTTGAAAGCTAAAAAGGGGGAGGGAACATCTACCCAACCAATTATGGGAGCACCAGCAGCTCATATCCAAAGGACATCTCAAAACTTGGGGGCAGATTCAACGGCGGAACAACACTTTGTGCCTATCGCCCCTATCCCACCAAGTCAAGCTCCCATCACCGTGGATTTAACAGCAGATGGACCCCCTGGCAATAGATCCACTGATTTTATGAACTACGACAAGTTGTCAGTTTTGGAAGAAAGATTAAGAGCAGTTGAGGGTAATGATTGGGTTGATCCTATGTGAGCAGCAGAAGTGTGTTTAGTACCAAACATCGTAGTACGAAAGAACTTTAGGATACCTGAGTTCATCAAATACATTGGATTGGAATGTCCAAACACTCACCTCCGATATTACTGCAATAAAATGGCTAAGGTGATTTATGATGACAAACTGTTAATCTATTTTTTCCAAGATAGTCTGGCGGGATCTGCCCTAAGCTGGTACATGAGGTTGGACAATGCTAAAGTTAAGAAATGGAAAAACTTGGTGGAGGCTTTTCTTAAGTAGTACAAGTTCAATTTGGAAATTGCTTCGGATAGAACAAGCCTTATGTCAATGGAAAAAGGAAGCCATGAGTCAGTAAGGGCTTACGCGCAAAGATGGAGAGATGAGGCAACACATGTCCAACCACCTTTAATAGAAACGGAGATGGTAACCCTATTCGCCAATACCTTCAGGGCACCTTATTATGAGCATCTAATAGGCAGCTCATCTCAACATTTCTATGATGTTGTAGGTGCGGCAGAAAGAATAGAACAGGGGATTAAAGCTGGGTGTATAGCAGAACCATTGGAGAAGAAAGGGTTTACGGGAAGGAAAAGAGAAGGTGATATTAACAACTTGGAAGGCGGGTACAAAGGCAAGAAAGTAAATTACCAAAACCCTCAAATGCTCACCCCTCAATCCACCAACATAAACTTTGCCAAACCTTTTCAAACCAATCAAACAAATTACCAACCAAACAACCATGACAATTACCAAAGGCCAAATACAAGATATCCGTTAGAACAGTTGCCACCACTACCCATGTCCTTAAAAGACTTGTATGCTAAATTGTTGAGTCTTGGACAAATAACTCCAATCTTCTTTCCACCATTCCAACCCCCATTTCCCCCATGGTACAAACTAGAATTAACTTGTGAGTATCATGCTGGTAACCCGGGACATGGAATCGAAACTTATGCTTTCAAGAAGAAGTTGCTAGAGCTTATCAAGATGGGCTGGGTTTCATTCGAAGACAAGCCCAATGTTAATTCCAATCCTTTGCCTAAACATGCTGCAAGTGGAGTAAGCATGGTAGAAGTTGGGAATTGAAGTAAAGGGTTGAAAATATCCATGAAGAAGTTACATGGTATGTTGGTACAGTCAGGGTTTCTAAAGATGAATAATAAACATAATCTAGAAGGGAGTGATTATTGTGAGTTCCATGAAGAGGAGGGACATCATATCAATGATTGCATGGAGTTTCGCAAAAAAATTGAGAAAATGATGATTATGGGAGAACTGAGGATTGAAGCCATGGAGAACGGTGATGAAATAAGAATGATGGAGGACCAAGATAGGTTGTCAAAAGTATGTAAAGTCCAACCAACAGCTTATGGGCCGCCAAAGTTAATCCTAGTTAAACCTTCCTATACGAAGAGAAATCACAATGCAATGCCTGGGCAAAGAACTGGAAGTAAATAAACCAGTAACCGAAGAGGAGTCAAATGAATTTTTGAAGTTGATAAAGCATAGTGAATATTGCATAGTAGATCAATTAAAGAAAACTCCAGCTAGAATCTCCCTTATGTCTTTGATACTCAGCTCTGAGCCGTATCGAAACGCCTTGCAAAAGGTATTGAATGAGGCATATGTACCCCAAGATATTGAATAGAAAACCATGGAACATTTGGTGGGGAGGATCCATGCTACTAATTATCTGTACTTTACAGCTGACGAGTTAGATGCTGATGGAACTGGACATAACAAACCCTTGTACATCACCACTAGGTACAAGGATTGCCTCATAGGAAAGGTGCTCGTCGATAATGGTTTAGCTCTTAATGTGTTGCCAAAACATATGCTGAAAGAAATGTCGGTTGATGAATCTCATATGAAGCCTAGTACTATGATGGCAAGAGCATATGATGGCTCACCAAGACAGATAATTGGGACTTTAGAAGTGGAGTTATATGTGGGACCACAATTGTTCCTGGTGACATTTCAGGTTATGGATATCCACCCTACCTATAGTATGTTGTTGGGAAGACCTTGGATTCATGTAGCTGGGGCAGTAACTTCATCGTTACACCAATGTTTGAAGTACATCATGAACGGGATGTTGGTAACTGATTAGTACTTAAAAGTGCATTTTTATCAAGGTTTTATATCATCATTTTGCACTTGAAGTATCAATAACTCCTTAACTAAAGCATGTTTTATAATAACGTATCTAATATATTAAGATACCTT
>Ga0325405_1000616_pt1 | contig 34882 bp, 21 predicted proteins | sample PopdelMetagenome_21_FD_205663 | JGI IMG/M metagenome (GOLD analysis project Ga0325405, IMG submission 205663) | Populus deltoides microbial communities from Bellville, Georgia, United States - Xylem-Control-R2 | ecosystem: Host-associated > Plants > Phyllosphere > Stem > Wood/Secondary xylem... | reverse complement strand
TAAGAAAAAAAATTAATTACATCGAAACAAAATAATTTATTAGTATAATTCATCCTTTTCTTATCAATCTATTTTTCTTAACAAAAAAAATGTTTTTTTATTGCCATGTGCTTTATTTAATGAAAACCAAAAAGCAATCATAATAAATATATATATAAAAAAAGATGATTTGAAATAAAAATAAATTTTTTAATTAAAACCTCTTATATTGTTAATGCACTTGTTATGACATTTTTTTTACTCAATTTTTTTTTAAAATAACAAAAACTCATCATGACCATAAACATAAATTTTAATAAATAAAATGTAATGTTGTGATGATCTTGGCCCGAATGTGTTACAAACTTAAGAACAACACCATATTTGTGTGCTGTCGCAGTAAACATTTTGGAGCCAATCGTTTTTTATTATTTAATTATAATATCATAAAAATAGACATGTGCATGATAGTCAATGAATAAAATATAAAAAAAGAATAAAAAACTAACAAAGATATACAAAAAGAATGCTCCCTAATACTAAAAAAAATGATATATTCTTATTCGAAAACTAAGTAAAAATTGAATGATATTTAATAAAACAACATCTCTACTATATTTGTAATAAATTAATTTCAAAGAAATTTAATTAAAATTAAAGGGAAAAAAAAGCTATAAAAGCCTTTATAAAAAGAGGCCAGACGCTTAAGTCTAAGTAGGTCAACGTGCCTAGCCCATAAGAGATGAGGTTAAACGTGTGTGGGTCTGCATGCCTCGATAGCTTTCTTTCTTTCTTTATTTATTTTAAATGAGCAAATGACATTTTAAAAAAATAATACAAAGTAAATGACATGTTACCTGTAGTGGCAGATGTGTGTTGTTACTAGCATGATCTCCGGCCACTTCATATGACTAGAAAGTTAAGCTCCACCTCATTTGATGTAAACAAAAATGTTTTTCAACCTTTTTTTTTCCACCTAAAACATACCTCATAAATCTCAATAAACCTTTAATTGGTAAAGAAATTGAAAAAACACTCCAATTAAAAAAAATAATTTCTAAGACCCCATTTACCTTTTATTGCAAGATGAGGAGTCAAAATCATCGCAATGGATCAGATGGTACCAAAGACCAAGTACTATTGGCATGTAAAGCTGTAATTTCAGACTTCATGCCAGTATGCCGGCACATGAAATGATCAACCTCCTTAAAATTCAGAGGCTTAAGAGTAGGGCGAGACATTACCTGTTGGGCTGAAGACTGTGACGAGGGAGGAAAGAAAGGCTTGGGGCATAAACATGGTAGAGGACTTCGAAAGGATATAGAGGCCATCTTTACTCTGACCGAAAAGAAGAACTCTCTTGGTTATGAGATCCTTGACATAGAAAAAAGAGGAGTGAAACTAAAAAAAAACACAATTTTCATAACAAAATTATTGAATAGATACGAGTCTTTTCTTAATTTGTGAAACATGTAAGATATTAGACAAAGTAAAGGCTCGTTTTGGAGTATGCAAAATATTATGAGCTGTATTAGATATAACAAGTCCCTTACTATCACCAACATACAATTGATCATTACCGACATAAGATTCTGCATGTGTCATACCAATAATGTCTAGAGTAACATGTTGATTCACACCTGTGTCTGGAAACCAAGTGACAGAATTCGCTGCTGAAGCATCACTAAAGGAAAGGTTGGCCGAGGCTTGATTTCCATGATGCACAAGCTGTGAACATTATTATGCAGAGTGCCCAATCATGCTACAAAGTTGGCATTTAACATGTCGTGGCCACTGGTTCTGCCTTGCTGACTTCTGCTGCTTCCAATTGCTACCATAGTTATGGTTGTTTTGCCAAAGGAACCCCCATTGTTGCCACGATAAGACTGCCCATTATATTGGTTGTAGTTGATGTAAGAATGTCCCCTCCAATCTCCTCTCCTTCCTCTACCCCAATGAGGAGAGGAGCCACTGCCATTAAATCTAGCAAAAGTACGTTGTGCAACATAGGTAGAGGGAGGTTGCGAAGGTGTGAGCAGCAGCGGTGCAATAATCAGAATACATTAAAGAGAGCTCTTGTGTAAAAACTCGTGTGTAGACAAGTGACTATGGAGTTTAAAGTAAGCAAAGGGCTCAACTTTGGTTGACAGACTTGTAACCAAATCATGAAGTTCACCATGAAGGCCCTGAAAAACATAAAGGTTGAAATTAGTGAGGGAGATAGGTCTGCCGGCTGAGGCTAATTCATCAAAAAATCCCTTAGCTTTCTGCGAGTAGAGAATGACAATATCATCACCTTGATGAAGGTTTTGAAGAGAGCCATGCAATTGTATAATCTTATATTTGGATGAAGAAACAAGAACACATTCTAAGGTGCTTCAAACATTGGTTGAAATGGGGCAATCCACTACAAGATAAAGAACATCAATGGAGAGCGATGAGAGTAGAGCACTGAGGATGAGTTGGTCTTGCTGTTTCTATGTTAGACACACTTGGGAAGGACCAGAACTAATGCTGGCAAAGGCGACAGAAGGGTCACTGGACAGGTTATGCGAAGATGGGCATGTATACGAGCCATGGACAAACAAGAAAACCCCTTGGCCAATTAGTTATGGCTTCATCTGCATACGCCAAAATAAATAATTGTTGTTGTTGAGTTTTAGGTTGATGACTTGTTGTGTGTTGGAGAGGGGAATAATAGCTGCTATCACAGTAGAGGGGAATATAGTTGCATTGATGTTGGGAGAGGATGCGCTGACATTGGTGTTGGGAGAAGAAAAATTAACATTGATGCTAGTTGCAGCAAAAACTAAAGGATCCATATTTGTTAAGAAGACAGAAGACAAAAGTTGAGTAAAACACTGAATTGTAGAACACTTAATCATTTGTCCAACAAAAAACTTAATCCAGTATAGGGGAAGATGTTAATCGTGTAGAGCACTTAATCGTTGCAAAGAAAAAGTAGTAGGGAAGGGAAAAACAGACTTCAACATGTCTGTAGTAGAAGGAGATAATGTTTGCTTCAGAAGAGAATTAATCTAGTAGAATTAATCATGAAGGACGAAAACAAAAATCCTGCTGCTGTTTGGAGAAGAAGGTGAAGGAGGGGAAGCCGTAAATCTGTTTAGATAAATCAGCTCTGATACCAAGTTGAAACAAAGTTTGTGATAATTAAGAGGCTAACATAATCAGGTAGCCACCTCTACTATTTATATGATTAGGGCAATACATATGTATTATAATGTAGCATATTACACATGATAAATCAATACATCAAAGAACACAATATTTCCTATTCTACAAAGATGAGCCAAAAAAAAAGGAAAGGAAGACCTGAGCAGATATTAGTAAAACTGAAGCCCTACAAAAACTCCATATCTCATCAAACAATAATGGAACACCCAAAAATGAAAAGAAAAATATATACATTATGAAGGAGATAACTTAAGAAAAAAAAAACTAAAACTAATCAATTTAAGAATGTAAAAAGGAAGTGAAAAAAGTTGAATACACAAGTCTAGTTGTATGGTATTATAGAATGTATACTATATAGGAAATATTATAGGCACTACTCTAGTGTTGTATTCTCTACCGTAACTATTTTATATTGCCCTACACATATAAATAGAAAAGAATTGGTTCAACTAAAGGTTAAGCCTCCTAATTATTCTCAACTCGGTATCAGAGCTTTCTGCCATTAAAACTCTTCTCTCCCTCTTCCCCTTGCAACTGACCTTCTCTTTTCCTTTTCTAAATGAACTCTACTACTGTTGCTGCCAACTTCTCCCTCACCACTGGTGGTGCAACTGAGTTGGTCAGCCATTTACAATCTCCTGCCGGTGGTGTTCTTCCTCAATAGCAGCAGCCTTCGCTTGCAGAACACGTTAGTGACTTCTCCTCGCATGTTTCTGTCATTCCTCTGCACATTATAGGAACACCACCTTCTGCTATCGTTGCTCTATCCAACACCCACCAAGTTGTTTTGTTGAAACTTATAAATATAAATTATCTCTATTGACGAATGCAGATGCAACCCTGTTTTTTTGGTTAAGGTGTTTTTCACTTTATTGACGGTTCAGTGTCGTGTCCTCCATCTCATATTTGTGACGGTTCTGCTAGTTCATCCTCTATAATCAACCTTTCTTTCCTTTGTTGGAAGCAACAAGATCATCTTATTTTGAGTGCATTGCTTTCTCTCTCTTTGTGGATGTATTGCATCTCGTGGTAGATTGTCATACCTCGCGATGCGTTTTGTGCACTCATGAGAAAGCTCTTGCGTCTTCGTCTAATTCTCGCATCATGCAACTTCATGGTTCCTTTTAAGATCTTCGATAAGGTGAGTCATTGGTTAGTATATACATGCAACAAGCCAAATCGTTATTTGACGAATTGGTTGCTGCTGGCCGACCCATTTCTCTTAAAGACTTTAATCTATATGTGTTTCATGGCCTTCGTGGTGAGTTCAAAGACTTGGTAACGAGTCTTAAAACCAAAGCAGAACCGTTGTTGTATGTTGACCTTTACAGCCACCTTCTTACCCATGAATTTCTGCACAAGAGCTCTTTTTATTTCATGGATGCAAATCCCTCTCTACTGTCTCCATCTCTACAGCCGTAGCTGTAAACACCAAAAAAAAAAGAAAAGTAAAGCCGAAATGACTCCACCATTGCTACCATTCTAAATCGATAGCGACATAGTTTTTGGTTGCTGATTTCTGAATAGGTAGCGCTGTAGTTTTGCTGTCGATTTCTGAATAGCCAGCGACAAAGTTTTTGGCTGCCGATTTCTAAATCGGCAGCGGCATAGTTTGGCTGCTGATTTTTAAATCAACAGCAACAAAGTTTTTTTTTGCTGATTTCTATATCGACAACAACAAAGTTTTTGGCTGTTGATTTATGAATCGGCATTGCAAAAAATTTTGGCTGCCGATTTTTGAATCAGGAGTGGCATAGTTTTGCTACCGATTTCTGAATCGACAGCGACACAATTATTGAGTGCCGATTTCTGAATTGGCAGTGGCAAAATTTGGCTGCCGATTTTTGAATTGGCAGTGGCAAAATTTGGCTGCCGATTTCTGAATCGGCAGCGACATTGTAAAACCTAATAAAATTTTTTGTTGGACTGGCCTATCCTAGGGGAGAATGAGAATAGAAACCAGCCCAAGATAACCGAAAATGGGGATAAGGACAACTTTGGTCCAACGCCCAAACACCCCAGCCCACTTATTGAGGCTATAAATACAAGGAGAGAGAAAGGGACGATCTTCCTAAAACGAGCTGCATGCTCCTGTCCTCTTACTTTTCCTAAAATTGTTTGCAGCAGCTGCATGTTTCCCTTCTTTTCCTCCTTTTAACGGAAATTTAAACCAAACCAACAAAGAGTGCATCTTTGAATGTGTGTGAGGGAGAGTTAAGATATTGAGAGAAGATTGAACAACTACTTAGAGGGAAGGAGAAAGGGGCTAGAAATCGAGAGAGGAAAAAGAAAGAGGAGAACCAGAAAGAGATGAGAAAGACTACTGTCAAACTTTCCCTAAACTTACTTAGATTTGACAGGTATGGGTCATGTAACTTCCTTCCTATTGTTCTTGAGACTTCAGAACACTTAACACTTAACAAAGAAAGAAAAAAGAATGAATGGAATGAACAAAACATGAAAGAGGACCGGCCCTAGTAGAAGAGTTGGCCAGAATGCTTTGTGTAATAAAATGCATGTGTGTGTTGATGTTAAAATCATGAAACTTTGCTGGAATCTAATGACTGATTATGTGTTAGAATGGAAAATGCATATGTGTGTTGATGAAACTCTGCTAGAATCTAGTGACTGATTATGTGTTGGAATTGAAAATGCATGTGTATGTTGATGTTAAAATCATAAAACATTGTTGGAATCTAGTGACTGATTATGTGTTGGAATTGAAAATGCATGTGTATGTTGATGTTAAAATCATAAAACACTGTTGGAATCTAGTGACTGATTATGTGCTGGAATTGAAAATGCATGTGTGTGTTGATATTAAAATCATTAAACTTTATTGTAATCTAGAATCTAGCGACTGATTATGTGCTGGAATTGAAAATGCATGTATGTGTTGATGTTAAAATCATTAAACTATGTTGGAATCTAGTGACTGATTATGTGCTGGAATTGAAAATGCATGTGTGTTGATGTTAAAATCACGTGTCTGCTGGATTTTAGTAACAGATTATGTGCTAGAATTGAAAGTGCATGTGTGTTCATGCTAAACTCATGTGACTCTACAGCGAATCTATGATACGCTGTTGAGATTGTATTGTATACAGCAAATCTGTGATTCGCTACCGAAATTGAGTTGTTTGCAATGAATTAACATTTGCTGCTGAAAGTGTGTCGGCTGTAGTGAATCAGCGTTTGCTGCTGAAAGTGTGTGTTCTGCAGTGAATTTGTGATTCACTATCGAAAGTGTGTTGGCTACAGCGAATCAACGTTCATTGCTGAAAGTGTGTTGTCTGCAGCGAATCAGCGTTCGCTGTCGAAAGGGTGTTGCCTGTAGCAAATCAGCGTTGGCTATCGAAAGGGTGTTGCGTGCAGCGAATCAGCGTTTGCTGTCGAAAGGGTGTTGTCTGCAGCAAATCTATGATTCGCTGCTGAAATTGAGTTATCTGCAGCGAATCAACGTTCATTGTCGAAAGTGTATGTTTTGTAGCGAATTTGTGATTGGCTGCCGAAATTGAGTTGTCTGCAGCGAATTAGCATACACTGTCAAAAGTGTGTTTGCTGCAACAAATTAGCACTGGTTGTCGAAAGTGTGATGTCTACAGCGAATTTGTGGTTCACTGCTGAATTGTGTGGGGCCTGTAGTGAAACAATTTTCACTGCCGAATTGTATGGCCTGTAGGGAACCAGTTTTCACTAGTGAATTTTGTGGCATGCAGTGAAACAGTTCACTGTTGAATTGTATGGCCAGCAGCGAATCAGTTTCGCTGCTGATTTTCTACAATAGACCCCCGGGCAGAAATGACTTAAATGTTTGTAACAATTTCATTGTATGATGGTGTTAAATGCAGAACACTTGAATGTGAACATATGGACTCTTGAAATAAGTATGGTAATGAATGTGATTTAAGGATGTAAATGTACTGAATTGTGGTAATTGATGTCTTAAGTGGTGCGGCCAGGATCGGATCATCGTCAGGACAAGGACAACTCACTGGTGGAGTAGGTAGGTGGTTTCCACCTTTTTCTCGTATGGTGTTCATGTTTTGAAATTATTTACTTATGATGATATATTATTAAATCCTTGTTGAATGATGTAAGGACGATGGAGTGTTTGATTGAATTCTTGATGATTATTGAAATGACTACGAAAGGTCGATCGAGTTCTTGATGAATGTTGAAACAATGACAAAAATGTTAATGTTCTGAAATAACCTATTTAAGGTGGATATATTATTGCCTTGCGATGAATATTAAACTGATTATGAGATGTTGATTGGGCTATTATAAATTTGGGCATGTGTATGGAGATATAATATTATGGGCATACGTATTGTGAATCCGTTTTATAAGAATGTTGATTTACGTGATCCTACGTGGATTGTGCCTTATTATTGAATAGAATGCAATTATAAATATTTAAAATGATATGGTGAAAAACATCCAGAACCGGATCTAAAAAAATAAAATTCCATCGATTTTAGCCTTGAAAAAGTCGGGTCGTTATAATAGCCACCATTGCTGCTAACACCATAGCCCTTTGCTCATCTTGCTATATCTCATCACAGCTCACATTTTAGTCATAACAAGGGGCGTTCTCGTGGCAATTGGCGTTCCAACAACAACCACTATAATCACTAGAACATGTTCCAATTTGCTGCCGACTGCAGGCCAAACTGATTAGTACTTAAAAATGCATTCTCATTAAGGCTTTATATCATCATATTGCATTAAAGTATCATTAAATTCTCTAATTAAAGCATGTTTTATAATAACAAGTCTGATAATATAATGTATCTTTAATTTATGGTAAATGCTTATTTTGAATGTAGATTTATCTCATAATTCAAAGGATTGATTGATGTGATTAACTATTGAAAGTGAAGAGACAAAAAGAGAACTAAGCTAAGAGAAGAGATGCTAGTTCAATTCCAAACTGGAACACCATTCGGTTATTGGATCATAACTGGAGTTGTAAACCTTGGATTTAGGTCTGGTTTATATGGATGGAAAGCTAAGACATGGACCTAAAACTTTCATGAGAGTCCAAGACTCAATTCTGCCGTTTTCAAGTTCAAATCTTAGCAACAATGGAGAAGTCGAAATCTGTCTTGCAGCTCAGACATTGTTCGGTGTTCAGCTCATATCTTGAGTTCTAGAAGTCCAAATGATCTCTTGTTTTTTCTGTTGGAAAGCTGAGACAATTTCCCACAACTTTCATGTTGAAATTGCTCGAATTCTGATGTTAGCAATAATGTTTTGGCCAGCCAACAATATCAAAAACCAGCCACCAAGTCAATGGTTGGCCACCAACCAAATAGTTTGTCAACCAATTAATAGTTCTGAATTTTAGCCTATAAAAGAAGGCATTTTCCATGTATTTAGTCATTTTAGTTTTCAAATCAAGATCATGTTCTTACTTTCTTTCTTTATATCTTTATAATGTTCAAGTTTTCTTTCATGTTATATTAATCTCTTGTTTATGCTTTTTCATTTCCTTTCCTATACTTAATTAACTTATATCATGTTTATGTTCTTATATTGTTTATTTATGTTTTTCTTCTTCATTATGTTTAGCTAAGTTAATTATGTCAAGGTGAAAAGGTTTCACTAATGGTGTTAGAATAGGTATAATATAAACTCAACATGGACTTCAATGTTTATATCCAAGAAAGTTTGCTATTAATATGTCTTATCTTTTTATCTTACCAATTCGTAATACCTTACTTGTTAAATGGTTAATCTAGATTTGTGTTGTATAACACTTGGTACATCAAATGATTGATCCTTCATAGTTTTCGGCCAACATCATTGTTATGCTAGGAACTTGATTTGTTGTTAACATAAGTTAGCAACATGAATGTCTGATGATATTTATAAGTATGGTGTTACTAAAATAAGATAGTTAATTTGATCATGTTAATACTTTATAATGAGCCATTAACGATAAATCATCCGATTGGAACCTTTTTTGTGTGTGGTTTCTAGTTGAGTAATAAAAGAGTTTATACTTTACTTATTTCTAATACTATTAATGGATCCTCTAACCTTAACAACTGTTTTTATCATTGTTTAGTCTTCATATTAGTCTTTTCATATCAAAGTCCTCTTTAAATCATCATCATCATCATCATCATCATTATTATTTATAATTTATAATTTATATAGCTCACCTCCCTATGGTTCGACCTCGGTTTTGCTAAGTTATTTATTACTTCGACACTCCTGCACTTGGGAGAGACATCAATCTTTTGGTCGTGTCACAAATAATTGGTAGAAGAATACGTGCAACACAAGGGCTGGACAATGGTCTGGACAACAGAATATTCGCTGCCAACTGTGCTCAAATTTCAGTCATGCAGCTCTTCATTGTCCCTAGTTTTATGGCAGTACCCAGCAACCCTCTGCTCACTATGTTATTGGGAATGTTTCTGCTACGACTTGGTTCCCTGACACCAGCGCAAATCAACATGTCACACTTGATCTTGCAACTCTGACCGATTCTGTAACCTATCTTGGTAATGATCATTTGCATTTTGGTGACGGTAAGGGACTTGACATATCACATGTTGGACATACTACGTTACATTCCTCAAAACACTTTTTTACATTATTTAATGTTATTCATGTGCCCTATATTACCAAATCGTTGTTATCTGTTCAAAAATTATGTCGTGATAATCATGTTTATTTTAAATTTCACACTTATATGTTTTATGTCAAGGATCTCATCACCAAGGAAGTTCTCCTTTCCGGTTAGAGTAATGATGGTCTTTATATCCTCTCCGAGTCTTCTTTCATGTCCATTCCTCAAGCATTTTAGTCTCCTTGTATCTCCACAATTTCCGATATGTGGCATCGTTGTTTGAGTCATCCAACCCCTTGCATTTTAAATTTGTTAGTTTCTGACAATAAAATAGTATTTACTTCTAGACGTTCTCTTGCTTAGTGTCAAGCTTGTCCATTAGGCAAGTCGTCGAGTCTGTCGTTGCGACCTACGGGTCACAAAACTACTGCCCCACTTGATTTAATATTTAATAATGTTTGGGGTCCTGCCCCTATGTTTTCTTATGATGGCTTCCGTTACTTTGTTATATTTTTTGATGCTCGTACCAAACATATATGATATTATTTGCTTGTTGCCAAATCTGATGTATTTTCCATCTTTCATCGTTTTCAAACACTTGTTCAACATCAATTTTCACTTAAGATTAAATATGTTCAAACTGATTGAGGTGTTGAATATCATAAGTTAAATAAATTCTTTCAGACCATTGGTATTCATCACCGGTTAATCTATCCTCATACTTATGAATAAAATGGCACCGTGAAGCGTCGTCATCGACATGATGTTTGGGGTCCTGCCCCTATGTTTTCTTATGATGGCTTCCATTACTTTGTTATATTTATTGATGCGCATACCAAACATATATGATATTATTCGCTTGTTGCCAAATCTGATGTATTTTCCATCTTTCATCGTTTTCAAACACTTGTTTAGCATCAATTTTCACTTAAGATTAAATATGTTCAAACTGATTGAGGTGGTGAATATCGTAAGTTAAATCAATTCTTTCAGACTATTGGTATTCATCACCGGTTAATCTGTCCTCATATTTATGAATAAAATGGCATCGTTAAACATCGTTATCAGCATATTGTTGAAATTGGCCACACTTTTTTAGGCCAATGTAGTGCACTATTATGATTTTGGAATTATGCTTTTGAATCATCGGTATATCTTATTAATCACATGCTTACTCTTGTTCTCCAAAATAAATTTCCATTTGAGTGTTTGTTTTGTCGTACTCTTGATTATAATTTTCTACGTACTTTTGAGTGTCTTTGTTTCCTCTTTTTGCATCTATATCATGCTCACAAATTAGATTTTTGTTCCTCTCCATATGTGTTCTTAGGGTATAGCTCATCTCATCTTGGTTATCGTTGTCTTGATTTAACATCTCAATGTATTTATATATCTCGTCATATTCTTTTTCATGAAGATGTCTTTCCTTTTATGAATTCTGAACAGATAACATATACACCAGTACCCTCCACACAACCTACACACCTCCCACCCTTGAATCCTCCCTAAATATTTTAGCTTACTACTTCACAACCTTGCCAAACTAACACCCCTATTCTGCCATTTGTCACACCCCAACAGACCCACCTAGCCCACAGATTCTGCAACCACTTCATCACTGCCCAACCCTGCCATACTGTCACCATCTACTTGTTTTTCCAATGATCATTATGCAGGAATAGGTTCTTCATCGACAAATGTTCATGTTTTCAGGTCTGCTGCTGCAGAACAGACCAGTTCTACAATAGGTTCACTGGTGTTTATTGTGCCGACCAGTCCCTCCGCATACTCTCCAACCGGCTTGCAACTCTGTGTAGATCTCTCCTCGTATCCTCTCCAGTAACTTCCAGGTACAAGCTCTTCTCCTTCACGACCAGCTAGTCGTCAACATCATATGGTCCACTATCCTAGGTAGCAAAAAACAACACTATCCACAACAACTACCACCGCCACTGTTGCTTCCATTAGTCGAGTAGTATCTCCTCCTACTTATGACCCCTTTTTTTTTTAATGATGCTAATAGGTATGAGGTGTGGCATAGTGAAATGCGCTAGGAAATTCAGGCCTTACGCGCTAACAAAACTTGGACCTTAGTGTCTTTTCACCCTTCAATGAAAGTTGTTGGTAGTCGATGGGTGTACATGATTAAACGTATAGTTGATGACAACATTGAGAGGTATAAGGCGCGCCTAATTGCTAGAGGTTTCACTCAGCAAGAAGGTATTGATTACTCTGAAACTCTTAATCCTATTATCAAACAAGCGACCGTCAAATTAGTCTTTTTCATTGCGGTTTCGCGTGATTGGAAAATTCATCAACTTGATATCCATAATGCTTTTCTCAATGACGTCCTTGCCGAAGAGGTTTACATGAAACAACCTCTAGGTTTTGTTGATTTTGCTCTCCCCTCTCATATGTGTAGATTGTATAAGTCTCTATATGGTTTAAAATAGGCTCCGCAGGCTTAGTACACTCATCTAAATGACTTTCTACTATCCATTGGTTTTCGCACCTCCAAGGTGGATACCTCATTATTTATCTTCTATGTTGGTACTGATAATTGGTATCTTCTGGTATATGTTGATGATATATTTGCTTATGGGTAACAACTCTCTTCTGCTTCAACGCTTTATACAATTGCTGAGCTCAGAATTTAAGCTTCGCGACTTGGGTACTGTTCATTATTTTTTAAGTATTGAGGTTCAGTCTACTAGTATGGGTCTTTTGCTACAACAACATAAATATACACTTGACATCCTCACTTGAGCTGGTATGATATCTTGCAAACCTATTGATACTTCTATCTCTACATCCAAAGCCATCATACTGCCAGATCCTTTGTTTTATAATGCTACATGCTTTCGTCAAATTATGGGTGCTCTTCAATATCTCGCTTTTATGAGACTAGATATTTGCTTTGTTTTTAATAGAGTCTATCAGTTTATGCATGCTTCTACATATTCTTATTGGGTTGCTATTAAACGCATTTTGTGTTCTCTTAAGGGTTCACCAACACATGACTTGCATATTACTCGTAGTCCTTCCTTTGCATTACATGGCTTTACAAATGCAGATTGGGCAAGTAGTAACTACAAGTGGTTATTTTGTAAGCAACGTATAGTTACTCGCTCCTCTACTGAAGCTGAGTACAAAGCCTTAGTAGATGGTACTGCTGAGGTTATCTGGCTTTAGTATTTATTAACATATTTTCAGATTCTGTCTATTTCTGCTCCAATCATTTGGTGTGATAACCTTGATGCCACTTATTTATCTGTGAATCCTATTTTTTCATACTCGCACAAAACATATTGAGGTTGATTATCATTTTGTCTGCGATAGAGTTGTGAAGAAGGAGATTCAGATTCGTTTTATCTTATCTCATGATCAACTTACAAATGTCTTTACTAAGCCACTTTCTATTGCTTCGTTTACTGCTTTTCGTTTAAAGCTTCAGGTTGATCCTCCACCCTTAACTTGAGGGAGCATATTATAGAATGTATACTATATAAGAAATATTATAGGTACTATTCTAGTATTATATTCTTTACCGTAACTATTGTATATTGCCCCACACATATAAATAAAAAAGAATTGGCTAAACCAAAGTTAAGTCGCCTAATTATTCTCAACTTATGGCAATGCATTAGCAACCAAACCAAAACCAACTCTAATTAGTACCACTAATATTGAAGCTGAATTCCTGTGGAGCTCCACAATCGAAGAAATATAGAAAACTATGAAAAAATCAAAGAGAAAAATTTAAAATAACTTACACAATCAAGGCAGATTACAACAGAAAAAATTCCCAATAATTAATTGGTAGTGTGAAAGGGAGGTAAAAAAAACAACAAATATACAAAGCAAATTCTATGACAATATAGTTGGATCACTAAAAACTCAGCCTCAAGTACAACAAGTAACGAAGAAGAGAAGCATGCAATGACAAGGGTTGAATTGAAAAACATGATTTCAGGTTAAGAAATTCAAAAAAGAGAAGGGGAGAAGCCACGTCCATGCAGAAAAAAGGAGACAAAAAAATGAGTTCTTGTTCATCTATTATTGCAATCCACTGTATTTTATTATGGCATCTCCAACGATAACGCTAAATGAAAAGCCGAACTGAAGAAATGCAGTTTTTTTGGCTTTTTATCTCTATTCAACTCACTCCAACGGGGAAAATGGCAAAATGCCATTTCTCCTACAAAGAAGCCATTCCTACATGTATTGAAAAAAGCCAAAACCCGGCTGACAGCAAAAACCAGCCGACTTTTCTTCATCTTCCAGTACATGTAGCCGTTGCTCCAACGACTCTTTCAATTATCTCCACAAAAACGAAACAAGAACAGGAAGAGAGAATAGTAAGAAGCCTTCAATTCTTAAAGCCAAAACCCTAGCTTCTCAATTAATTGAAAACTCCATAATTTTCTCTGTGGCTTCGATTCAACTTGGAGGCGTTCCTCAATTACATATTCAACTTTTGATTTTCTTATATTTTTATTTTCTAGGGTTTTAACTATGGTTTCTTACAGTTTCCATGGTTAGTTATTGGCTGATTGATGTTTGGATACAGTTTTCGTGCTATCTTCTAAAACTATAAAACTTGTAGGATACATGTGAATGCACTGGCAATATTTTGGAATTTTATTTATTTCAATTCCAGGTTGATCTCTTAGACGATAAGGTGGAAAATCTTTGAAGCCTTCTTGAAAAGCAGTGGATCATATATTGAAACATTATCCTATCCTAGAGTAAGATGCTCTTCTCTTCTGCCACTGACACTTCTTTGATGTAATTGGAATTAGTTTTTGCTTGCTTGCTTGCTTTCATTTTAGCTCTTGGGTGTGTGATTGCATTTGATTCGTTATTAAAGTTGTGAAGTGGAACTTGAGAGGGAGACAACTCTATGCATAATTGCCTTTGAATAATCTTGGCTTAGAGTTCATCACTTCATGTTGCCTCCGAAAATGCTTGTATTAAGTTTGATGAAGTTAACTTAAAGCCAACTTACAAGATTCTCTGGGCAGTATCAGGTTTTCCTTATAATTTGATTTATAGCCCTTGAAAATGCTATTTGCTTCCTTTTTTATTTATTTAATCTGACTCATTTGTTTCCCTTTAGGTGAAACAAGGAAGTGACTTTTCATCTCAAACTAGAAGCCTTTCTCCATTTAACAAACTTCTTTCTTTAATTTTGGTTCATAGTTGGATCTTCATAACCTTTCATGTTACCAGATTAACATAGGCTTATTACAACTGATAATTGAAAAGAAAGAAATGAACTTTTATTTTATTTTCGATGACACTTAAACCTTATGGCACTGGTTTTGAATAAGAAGTGTGGCAAGGTTTATTTTATTTTATTTTTATGATGGTTATGGTCTTCCAGAATAGTTGTATAGAAAAGATTATTTTTAAGGATTGAAAGTTTTATTAATTTTATATTTTATAAACTAAAGAATATTAGTACAAGTAGAATTATATGTTTATATATAAAGTGTAACAATAAAAACCTCTACTATAAAGATATTGTGATAATGCATCTACTTAAAAAATAATTTGTCAAGTAACATTTATATTGGTATGCATATGAAAAATTCTATGTTCCTCGTGAAATCATGTTAGAAAAGATGGTTGGCTCAACTTCCAGTTCTACTAACATGGGTTTACAAATGATAATAGTAATCCATTTAAGAGTATCTATGATGATAAATACAATGAGAATGAATCATAGTTATTCAAATGAAGGTTCATATAACATCCCTTTTAGATGAAGAACTAAATATAGATGCAGTTAGGTTTTTAAAACTTTTAAAAGATTTTGATGAACCATTATTGGATAAGTGCACAACTCACAGTAAATTATCAACCATAACATGACTGTTTACCATCGAGTCAGATTATAGTTTGTGTGGGGCAGGTTATGATAACGTCATTAAATAGACTAAAAGCATGTTACCTGAAGAGAATAGGTTGAAAAACAACTTTTATGCTGCAAAATTCATGATGAAACTTTTTGGCCTATGATACCAAAAAACAATGTGTCCAAACTTTTGCATATTATCCTACAATAAATATATAAATTTTACCGAGTGCAAAACTTGTTGCATGCATGGTATAACCCTAACAATGGTATAGAAAGGACACTTGTCGCATACAAAAAAAGTTGGTTACTTCCCAATCACTTATAGACTGTAAATGTTATTTATATATCCAAAGACTGTCGAGCACATGACATAGCATCATTCATATGATTCAGTGGATGGAGTCATGATGCACCATTTTGATTATGAAGCTTGGAAGTAATTTAATAGAGTGTATACTTAATTTTTAATGGAACTACAGAATATATGTCTTAGCTTGTGTATAAATAGATTTAATTCATTTGGACCATTTGGTGCACCCTATTCCTATTGGTCGGTCATATTAATAGTTTCCAACTTGCCCCTAAAGATGTGTGTGAAGCTAGAATTCATATTCTTGTTTGTGGTCATATCTGGTCCTTATAGTCCATGTAGAAATATAGATATATATATCTTCAACCATTGATTAATGAATTGAATCAAGTATGATGAGTTGAGGTTGTGACATATGATGTCTCAAGAAAACATAATTTTCAGATGAAGATAGTATTGAAGTAGATTATAAATGATTTTCTTGAGTATGAGATTGTTTCGGGTTGGAGCACATATGAAAAATTATTTGATTCATACTATATGAAAAATAATAAGGCATTAACCTTAATGAATAGTGGCAAAGCTTTTTTATTTAATTTCCACTAGAGATTATTTCCAAGTTGTCATCGATATAAAAACAACATAAAGGACTTCTTGAAAGGTAAAATAAAAATGGATGTTTCATAGTATGAGGCATTGTATTTAGTTTTTATTTTGGCAAATAGAATTTTTTTTAGTTTTGATGTGATCCACAATTGGATAAAGCGAAGTATATTTGAAATCTTTCTTATTAAAAGATTAATGTTATTTGCTTTAATTCGAATGTCATGCATATCAAGAAGAATGTTATTGACAATATTTTTAACACGGTTATGGATATGGAAGGGGAAACAAAGGATAATATTAAAGCTAGAATGGATTTAGTTTTGTATTGTGACCATTGTAATATGGATTTTTCAGTGATAGGTTATGGATCGCAATGCCTAAAGCCATCTTCATTTTAGACAAAGATTCACAACTTCTTGTCTATGAATGGCTTAAGAGTTTATGATTTCTTGATGGATATGCTTTGAACATAGCTAGATCAGTGAATATGAAGAAATACCAATTTTATAGATTGAAAAATCATGACTGCTATTTGTTTATACAAACATTAATTCAAATTGCTCATAGGGATTTGTTGTCAAAAAAGGGATATAATATGAACTAACTGAGGTAGTCACTATTTTAGAGATTTTTATTCGAACAAATTGTATATCCACCATATGGAACAGCTTGAAATGAACATCAATGTGATGTTATTCAATTGTGATGAATCGAGAGCTTTTGAATAAAAAATATTAGGTTATACATAGTTTTAAGACATGAGGGAGTGAGTGAGGAAACAAATTTTTATCACTCAAATTTTACAGATTTAAAGAGGTTGAACAATACCAAGATGACACTTCCAATTAAAAATCTAGCTTTTCAAATTCAAGCCTTATCGCAATAGATAGAATGATGAACAAGTTAATAGGTAATTCAAATGATATGTTGGAAAGAAGAGAGAAATGTGATGTTAAAATTGATGGTTTTCAAAATAAAGCTCATCAGGGTGGAAAAAATGTTAAGAGATATAAAAGATGTGTTAGTCGCATTATTGATGATGATTTTACTGAGATGAGTGATGAGAATTATGATAGTATGCCTTTAGGCCATGAAGATTTGTTTGGGCAGCCTAGAAGCTATAGGTATGAGGAAGTTAGGAGAGATGGGTACTTTGTCCAAGGAGATTATATGGGTAATTTTAGGTAATATGACGAGGCGGATAGGAGTTTGGGTAGCATTAAAATGAAAATTTCTTCATTTCAAGGGAAAAGTAATCTTAGGGTGTATTTGAAGTGAGAGAAGAAGATGGAGCTCATGTTTGATTCTCATAAGTATTCGGAGGGTAAGAAGGTTAAGCTTTTCATAATTGAGTTCATGGACTATTGTGTGGTGGGATTAGCTTGTGATGAGTCAAAGAAGGAATTCTGAGAGACCTGTTGAGACTTGGGGGAGATGAAGGTTATTATAAGGAGATGATTTATCCCTAGTCATTATTATAGGGAATTGTACCAAAAGTTATAGTGTTTAAGCTAAGAAACAAAAAGTGTTGATGAGTACCATAAAGAGAATAAGATCACAATGGTTTGAGCTAATGTGGTGGAAGATAGAGAGGCCACTATGATAGGTTCTTGAATGGGTTGAATCACAAGTTCATGAATATTTTAGAGTTGCAACATTGTATGAAATTGGAAAACATAGTGCATATGACAACAAAAGTAGAGAGACAACTTAAACGTATGGGTAGGTCATGACCAAGCCAACTGTTGGGTTCTTTGTCACCTTGAAAGGCTAATATGGAGGCTGCTTAATCTCAACCGAATCTAGGGGAGAGATTCTAGACTCTAAAAAAGAAGAAGGACATCTCCACCAATAATAGAGGTAAAGTTAAAAAGGACATCTCCACTAATAATAGAGGTAAAGTTAAAACTCTTACATCTCATAATAATGATATAAAATGTTTTTGTTATTTGGGAGTTGATCATGTTGCTTTGTAGTGTCCAAACAATCGAGTTATTGTTATGAAGGCTTATGGTGAGGTTGTGACTGATGGGGATGTTAGTGATGAGTAGGATATCGATGCCTCTACTTAAAAATGTTAATGATGATTGCGTTAAGTATCTGGTTGGGGGGTTGTTGTGAAACGAGCATTGAATTTGCAAGTTAGAGTGGGAGATTTAGAGGAGCAACGAGAGAATATCTTTTCTATGAGGTGCCATGTTTAGAATAAGGGTTTTGATGGTGATACTTTATTTTAGGTTGATGGTAGTTTGTTGCCTTTAGAGGGTATTCTTCATGAAAGATTCGAGGATGAATCATCTTGAAGAGATAAGGAATGATATGAACCAAAAAAGGTTGAATAAGGAAATTCAAATTATAGCATAGTTGTGTTTACTATTCAGTTTTACATTATTAAGTATAACTTTAAAATCGAACAATTGATCGAGTTAAAATTTTACTATGAGTTTCTAGACATATTGTTCTATGTAAATTCAGATTAATCGGAGTTTAGAAAGGTCTTACGATACAAGTCAGCAAATGCAATACGAATTTTTTTAATTGTTGTCTTTTGACTTGTGGACTTCTTATTTGAAAAGGATTTTCTTATTCATAATACAATGATATTCAACAGCTTATTTTTTGGACTTTCCTAGTTATACAAGGATCTTTAATGGGCAATAAAATAGTTTTCAAGTGTGGTAAGTATTTCTTAATGTTTCAAAATTCTTTTCCTTAAGAATTTCTTATTTATCCTAGCTACACAAGAAAATGAGGGCTGAAGTATTTAATGGTAGATTATTTTTGGATTGAAGTATTTCTTCGTATTAATATGAATTATTTTAACATTTTATTTGTTGTTTATTTTATTATTTGGATATTTACATTTAGTTTAGGGCTTGTGTTTTAGTTTGAGTTTGTTTTCGTTCAAAATCAATATTTTAATTAAGCTCGTGTTAGCTAATTATTAGCTTGGGCTTATTGGCTTGTAACCCAATAAGGGTCCATTAGGGTTATTTAGGAGGACTATATATTATTTTCTTTGCTGCAAAATTCAGCAACCATGATATTCTGAATAAAATTGTGTTTTGTGTGATGCAACACTTTTTTCTTTGTTATGACAAATATCAGCAATTGGCTAACTAAGGTATAACTGACCTTGTGGTGTCTTCATATACTTCAGGTTCTTGTTTCACTTTAAACAACGAGTCCAAATTCTTTTTCAATACCTTTAATTCCTAAGCACAAGGTTATCTCTAAGTAAAGGTTATATATATATATATATATATATATATATATATATATATATATATATATATATATATATGGGATATCTCAATTGTAATTGAATATATGCGACTATCATAAAAAATACATGCATACCCATTATCATAACTCAATTTTTTACCTCTCAAGATTTTTAATATTAATATATACATGTTTTTATTCAGAAATCTAAAAAACAAATCAGAAATATAAAATCCAAAAATATTTTCAGAACACGAGGAGATAGACCTTCAAATTGCAACAAACCAAAATGCTAGAAAAATAGCTATTTTGAGATATTTTGACAAAACGATATGAAGAAAGAAAGAAAATTGAAAGAATTAATGAAGTTTAAGGACTTAATGAAACCTCTAATGGGTTTTATAGATTCAATTAAAGACTTAATTGAAACTAATTTTGATCAATTTATAAATATTGAAAGATTAGGGACACAATTGAAACTTTGAAAAGCCAAACTAGTGCAATTAGTGATTTAATTGCAATAAATTTAAAGTTTAAAGTCTTAATGAGGGGCAAATTAAAAAAAAATCAACACCAAGGACTTTTGTAGAAAAAGCGTGCAACATTGGGGGCTATACCGAACTTAATTTAAGAGAATAAAAGTTTAATACTTAATTGGGAATTAAATTGAACAAATTGAAGACCAAAAGCTACTTTGTCAAAGGCTTCAAACTTGATAGATCTCAATTGATTTTTGGCAGAGGCTTAATTGCATAAAATTAATGACTTTTGTCTCAATTAAGGACATTTGAACTTAAATTGAAACAACATATAGCAAATTGAAATTTATCAAAATCCTAATTAGAAAACCCTAAATTTTAAGATTTAACTAGATGACATGTTATTAATTAAGAGATTGAGTGACACATCATCTATCTCTGTTTTATTATCTTTCTCAACCAAGAAAGCTAGTCAAGATGTCACATTCAGGCAAATGAATGTGGCATCTTCGACCAACTCAGGGACTCCAAACACCACCATTCAATAGAGGAGGTTCCCTTCTACAAAGTTGTGTTATCTTTATGTGGTGTTTGTGCCCCGCCTGCCATGTGGAAGCCTTCAACTTCTTTACCCAAGGTAGTGATGCAACCATATTATTTGATAGTTTTATCCATATTTACCTAGTATTTTGCATATGTTTTCTATACAAAATGCCTTGATATTCTTTGTTTTATGTTTTGAAGGCACTTTTGGATGTAAGATTAAAAAAAGAAGTAAATTGGAGATAATTAGCAAATTTGACCTCCGGTTGATGTTTCGTGCATAGCTTGAGCTCTAGAAGTTGAAATGAAGTGCTTTCAGTGGCATTAGAAAGATAACATCCATAACTTCATATAAATATATGGAAAGAAAAACAAAAAAGAAAGAGCATGGAAATTGTAGCCTTCAAAGTCAAATCTTGCATTCTGCCAGTGTTGACCTTCGGTCATTCCGACTTGAATATCTTGAGCTACGGAAGTTCATTTGATACAAACTCAATTGTTTTGGATTCCTGACTCGAAGACCTATCCGTATACCAAATGTTAGTGGAAAAAGAGCTCTTACAAGAGAGATATGATTTTTCTAAGATGACATATGAATTCTGCGGCAGACAAGTTTTGTGAAGAAATAAGTTCAAATTATGTCCCAAAGCATCCAAACCCACATCCAAGTGTTTATTTAAGCAATTTAGCTCCTCTAAGTCAAAATTCAAAGCTTGAAGATTTTATGCAAAGCTATTTCTTTTTTTTTAGGAAAATAGTTATTAAACTACTTAAATGTAAATTGTCTACTTAGAAAATGATTATTTTTGTAGAAAATAGATTAGGGTTTCCTATGATATAAAAAGAAAGAGAGAAAGGAAAGGGGACAATCAGCCAAGAGAGAAAAAATGCCCGAAATCATGCATTTTTCTTTCTTTTTAATTAGTTATTCAATAGACATGTAAGGCTAAACTCTTTTTCTTGGTTGCAAGGACACAGAAACCTTCGGATTTCAAGAACTGTGAGATCTATTTTATCTTTTCTTTTCAATTTATATGATGAATGAATATGTTTGTTCTCCTATGCTTATTTCCTATGATTGTTTATTTTAATTGCTAGAGTGAACTCTAAGTTATTATTGTGAACAATCTATTTCTAAGTTTGCTATTAAAACTGGAGTTGTTGTATATAAACTTGTGAAGCAACTAAGATTAATAATTGTGGCGGATCCAGATTAGTAATCTTAGGGATAACATTCAATCAATCAAATCAAACATAAACTGTGGATAATTATGTTGTCTAGATTAATCATCTCATCTAGTTCTTAAGGCTTCCATTGAATTAAATTATCAGTGCAGACATTGTGGTTGTTTGATGGTTAAGATTAGTTATATAGTGGATCTGTTAACTAATAAATATACGAAAAGATAAATATTTAGAGTATAAATTGACGTTTTGTTTCCATAATCAGTTCTGATTTCTATAGCTGGATGTTTACTTGTGACCAAGATTTGTTTTCTTGATAAATTTTTGTTTTCTTTGATTTAGCATTGATTGTTTCTTTCTGTTTACTTTAGCCATAGATAACTTCACAATTCCCCCCCAATTGCACATCGTATAGTATAAAGATCTGAACTAAAACTTCCTCATTGAATCGACCCCTTACTTGCTCTATACTATCTTGTTTATTTAAGTTAGGGTAATTAATTTGTGCGACTGCCACATCGCAACATGCAGTCTTGTCTAATTCAACCATATTTGACAATCTTACACCTAACTTTGGATTGATAGTGGGAAAGCTACAAGCCACCAAATCAATTACAGTTTAATCTTAATTAAATAATAACACCCCCTCTACAGGACTTATAGCTTGGTTGACTTCAATAACCTCCCATTTTCCATGATTAATTCATGGAAAGTACACTCCTAGTCATCCATTTTCGACCAAGTTCCAGTTATAAAGTTCCCAATTTTTTCTAGAAGCTCTAAGAGTTTGTTAGACATCTAGTGAGAAGGAAAACAGAAGAATAAGAGAGAAGAATTGTGTCCTAACATATCATATGCAAAAGAAAAAAGGGAAAAAATCCCTATGATATAGTTTTGAAAAACCACATTAAAACCCACAAATGCTTTCACAACCATCAACCTTTTGAGATTATAAAAGAAAAAAGAAAACACATAAAAAAAACAAAAATCACTAAAAAAAGGAGGAAAATAACTTAGAGGATAAAATCACCAAAATTCTCTTAATAGAAAGGCTATGAAAGATTTATAAGAAGTTAAAAGAAAGAGGTAGAAGGCAAAGCTCTTGAGTCCATAAATGGAAGAAGCAATACTAGAGGACCAGAAGCTTAAAGAAGGAGCAAGAAATTACAAGCAAAAGAAACAACATTGTTAAGGTATTCCTCAAACTTTTATGAAGAGGTGGAGCTCAATGAGCATACCCATTTCCCTTCCATTTTCTTATTAGATGTTTATATTAGATGTTCATTATGCATTCCCCTTTCAGCTATTTGTTAGTTTCGAAGCATTTGGTGCTTTATTTGATCTTTTTCAAATGATTAGTTATGATGTGATTTTGTGTGTGTTTGTTTTATTTGAATCTTGTTTGAATTACTAGATTTGTTCATTAAAGTGTTAAATGTTAGTATAAAATAAAGTTTTATAGGTTTGGATGTTAGGATAATCTTTTTTTTTCCCAAAGTTATGAAAATATGTTTAAGTATTGAAGTTATTGTGGTTTAGGTTGTTTTTAGTTAGCCTGTTGGGTTTGTTGAAGTTGTAGGAATATTGTTTAAGCTTCAAGACAATGATTTTATTCAATAGAACAATGTTTTTCCTTAAGAAAATGTTATTTTTGCTTGCTATTTATAGCTAGCTTTGCTTACTATTTCGCTTTTAATTCTTTTTTTTTTTTGTGGTTTTGATAGTTCAAGCAAGTTGTTTTGAGCATGTGTAGACTTTGGTTGCTAAGCTTATGTTGTTTTCTAGGCTCTTTACACTTTTTTTCTAGGTTTTGTTGTTGCTCGGTATTTATGGGTTTGACAAGCTTTTTTGGGTTGATGTTCTTGCTATAAACTTTTTTCAGGTCATAGATTTCAGTATCATTTTTGGTCGATTGATGGTTCTTACATGTGCGAACATGTTAATTTGTTAATCTTTATTGTATGGTTTTAATGGATTAAAAAATCAATTTAATCAGTTGATTTTTGTTTCCTTCGTTTATTTTTTGAATAAAATCAAATAATTGTTGATTTTATTTGATTATTGTGATAATCTAGCCCCAAAATCTTTCTTGCATGTTGATTTAACATATGTTTATGCCTTCAATTAGATGTAATCACTTTGTTTTCAAAATGACATTTCTAGGTTTTATCTTCATTAGTTCTTTGTCAGATTCAAACCAAAAATCTCGTTTGATCTTCTAATTTTCGTTTAAGTTGTTGGACATTGTTTCTTGGTTTTGGCATTTGGGCTAGGAATATCAGCCAACATATGGCTAGGTTGAGTCCATACTTTTTAAGGCCATGTTTGGCATGTTTATTTTTTATCAAATGAAAAACAATGCATTTTTTTGTTCTTAAGATGTGTTTTCCAAACACGACCTTAAAATATTGTTTTAGTCTCTAATTTTTTATTAAGGACATGTTTGGAAAACATGCCCTACTGATTTTTCCAGCATTGTTTATTTTCTCATTATTATGTTTTTTTCAAAAATTATAACAAATTTCAATGACCATTTAAAAATTATCTGTGGGTACCTCACATATTTTTCCAATCATTTCACTTAATATTGGAGCAATAGACTTATATTGTAAGATACTGACCAAGTATTAAACATTTCTGCTTTTCTTCAAAATTTCTAAAAAATAAAATAAACAAAATAAATAAATAATTTTTGAAAAAAAAACAAAATAAAAATACTTTTTATTTGTTTGCACATGGTCAAATTCTAAATTTTTTATGCATATCTTATAAAAAAAATAAAAATTTCATTCTTATCATATTTTGAAAAATACAAAAAAAAATCAGTTAATAAGTATCACAACTAGTTTGTGATTATCTATTAGAATTTGGCCAAAGTTTCAAAAACACCATAAAAATCAATTTCTTTAATTAATATTTGGGGTATGAATTTTACAATGTAATGCATATTCTCTGTATTAAACTAAATGAATTAACAAGAATACACCTTTATTTTATTTTATTTTGTGAGCTTTAGAATGATTAGATTTTAGCCTGATAAAAAAGAACATTCTTACTGAGAAGAACGTTTTTTAAACTATAGAGAGACCAACGAATAGAAACATGACTCGGAGAAATAAAAAATATAGCTTACCTTAAGTAAGGTGTACTAGAGGTGATATGTCCTTCATATACACAATCAGTTCCCTTATCTAGACTCTAAGACCAATTAGGGTTTCTAGTAACCAAAATACTAAGTGGAGACTTCATCCCTTTTTTATTGATAAGCAATAAGAATTCCTTATTCTTTTTACCCATCACCACAAAAATCATAATCCAAAAAGATGGTCGATGTAATGCCGTACAAAAGCGACAACTTTCCTAAAACAAAATTTAATTGAGAATTAAAATCAAGTGTTGATATTTGATTAAGTGAGAATTAAAGTGCTCGTAGATGGGATGAAAAAGAGACTTTCATCTTCCAAATTTATGTGGCTTCCGCAATCAATAAGCTAAATTAACAAAAATAAAGGATGTGCGAAAACCATTGTTCTCCCATGCTCCTTGCAATGTGGATTACAATAGTAATCTATAGTTTCTTACTCTTTTATTTATTTTTGTTTTGTTAATTTTTGTAATCATTTTTTTTTCAACAACTAAAAGGTGTGGAAAAACTTTTGTTCACCTGCACTCATTGCACTGTAGATTACAATAGTAATCCACATTGTCTTGCTTTTTTACTTATTTTTGTTATCGTTTTTTTCAATTTTTTAATCCATTTCATCTTTCAATATTAAAGTGATTGAGAATTGAGTTTTGTAATTTATTTATTTTTATTTTTTATTTTTGTAGAGTTAACATAGCTTGCGGTTTGCTGGGGTAACCTAGGTTGTCCCAGTTTTATGAGTTTGGTGGGGTTTTTTTTTAATTGAATTGACTTTGTTATCATCTGTTTTTTTTTCTTATATAGTTAAAAAAATAGTTTTAGAAAAAAAATCATGTTATTAAACTTTATAAAGTTTTTGGACCTATTCACTGGTTTAGCTAGTTGACTTGATCTGTATGTCTGTCGAGTTTAACCTTTTTTTAATTAATTTTGTTCTTGATTTCATCCATAGATATTTGGTTAACTGGGAATTGAATTTCATAATTATTTTTGTTTCACTTTCTATAAGGTTATCATGATCTAAAAAAATATCTCGGTGTTCGATTTTGCAATCATCTACTTTTTTTCTCATATAATTAAATAAAAAAAAGTATTTAAAAAATTATAATTCTAGTTCATGGGTTTGACATGCTAGTCCGGATTATCCAATTCACAGGTTGGATGTACCCACCGACTGAATATGTTTTTGGTCATTTAATTTTTTTTAATTGATTTGTTTTCAACTGTCGCCTTCAATATTGAATTGGTTGAGAAATAGACTACATGATTTATTTTTGTTTGTTTTCTATAGGGTTATCATAATCTCAAATAAATGACTATTTTAGGGCTGATGCTCAGTTTTGCAAGCATTTATTTTTTCATATAATTAAATAAAAAAAGTTCATGAAAAAAAGTTATTAAACCCAATAAAGTTTATGACCCAAATCGTAGGGGGACCGAGATCAATTCAATCTATTGTTGTTTCAATATTTTAAAAAAGAAGTTTTCATTTTGAAGTTTTTTAAAAGTTAAGTCATGTTTTTAGTAGTTATCTAGGTTATCTTTGGACCCATGAATCAATTAATTTAAGTCAAGTTATCTTTCATGTGGTTTAATTGAAACCTTGAGTCAAACAAAAAGCTGAGTTGGGAAGTTTTAATTTTGACCCACTTAGTTTTAATGATGTTATCAAAAACATTTGCACATACTTAACATTCATTTTTACATTTAAAAGTTTTTTAATCTAACCCTGCCGTGAGGCTGCTCGATAAACTAGTTATTACTACAGTTTAAACCATATAGATTGAAAAAATAAATAAAATGCATATTAATAGAAAGTGAAATTTTCATGAAAGGTCAACTACTGTTTGGTTATTATAACCCTAGCTTAGCTGTGCTCCAATATTGATAATGGGCTTCCTCACTTTTGCAGTTGGTGGCTTGAAATCTTTTACATCTTTGTTTCTCAACATATAAATGGTAAGAGAGATTTGACTTTAGACTAGTTATGGGTGCACATATACGGATGTTTCTTAAACCAACTGAGCTAGGCATACAGCCAAAAGGGTAGAGGAAAAAGGCTCGTAGGTTCAATATTACCGATGAGCATTCAGTAACCCTATTTATATCACCATTAAGTCAATTCCCAACCTAACTGTATAATACTTACGAAGCCGACCATGGCAGAGAAATCAGCTTCGCTTTATCATATATAGAATACTTTAAAGCCTGTCTATATATAGCAGAGAGGAATTGTCTTCCGAGGTCTCATAATAGCATATTCTAGTACTGTATACTAGTTAATTAAGTAATTAATATATAAGGTTCATTTTGGAATCACCATGAAGTTATGTTTATTTAAGGGTTATACGAGGGTTAATATGGCTACGATTCGAATCTCGAGTTCATGATTAGCAAAGTAAGAATAGTGTTATAGAATACCTTACCTGCATTAAGTCTCATAACATGCATATTATAAAAATATATATAAGATTCATGAAGCATTTTATAATCTTTCAAATATTCTTTAAAACCAATAAAATAAGTCATGTTTCAAAATACTTGTTACATTAAATAAAATCCAATCACTTAAACAAAAATCTAAACTTAAATGAAAACAATGTTATAGTGAAGCGTCTAAGATATCGATCACAAAAAATAAAAAAAGTCTTGTGGAAGCAAGCAAGACATACCAATAAACAAAATAGCAGGAACTCTCAATCAAAGGTCAACCTGCTAACAGAAGCTATGAACCTGAAATAAAATTAAAATAGAGGGGTGAGTTCAACCAACTCACTGAGGGAATAAAATTTAATATACATTTTAGCTATTTATAAGTATAAGAATTGAAACAAACACACACACACACACGTACACTAAGCATAATAGCATATGGTAATGGAATACATGTTAGAGATTAGATAAAGCTATTGGCTTAGATAACAGACAAACCCTAAGGTTCTAATAACAGTGAGGATTGCAGCTCCGATCACTGTGGAAGGATTAATCGACACAGGTTGATACCTCTCTCACTAATTATTGACAAGTTTGATATCAAGACATAATAGATACTCAGATAATTATCAAAGCAAACGAATGTCATATCAAATAAAATTTAATTCACAGAATACGAATGTGAAATCAAGAATAGATGAGTGCTCAGAAAGTACAACATATATATATATATATATATATATATATATTCAAGAATTAACCACTCATTCTATAATCAACATACATATAATATTTATATTACAAGCGTATTAAAAAATATCCTATTTACTCAGAAAACAAAGCAAAAGACAAACACATGCAGAACTAGAGACTATTGAGGATTACTAATAGGAACGTCAGCAGAACCTGTAACGAATAGGATAATTATAACGTCACACTTGAAAACGACTTGAAAAAAATAACATAAAAGATTACAACTCTAAGCTTAGAGACCAAAATATAATTATAAAGTCGAATCAATTTAGTTGATTGATTTCGAACATACCCCAAACTGATCGAACCTAATAGACTTGATTAACCCCTACTGTTGGGTCAACTGGTTAGCCAAAAAGATCAACCATCACCACAAGCCAATCGGTCGGCAAGTTCAAATAAAACAGTCGATCGATAGATCAAGATTTCCATAAATTATAATCTGTCAGTTCTTCAAATCTATACATCCTAAAACCATCATTATGATTTTCAAGACCTATAATTCAAGTCATCTAATTAGTTCATTTTAAGCCAACTAACACCTCAAAACATCAATCAAATCCCTTAAATAGTTCAAACATAAAAGCTTAATAAAAACTCTAAACTCTTCTTTAATCCTTCCACCAACAACTTCCAAATTTAAAACAATAAGGATGAAGATACTTACTTATTTCTTCAACCCCTTTTGAAACTAAAATTTAAGTTCAAACTAAAATGCTTGGTAAAGAATGAGGGGAAAGTCACGGTAGAAGGAAAGAGAGGAGAAGAGGAAAAAAAACCAATTCTTTGGCAACCCTTTCTTTAAATACCAAGGGTAGTTTAGTTGGGTTTGAGATGAACATTAAGCTTTGATCTGATGGGCCAAGAATATGGGTCTTACAAATCTCATTTGACATTCCAATATATTTTATAAAACAAATAAACATAAGTTCATTTTTTAAAGATAAATAATCAATATTGATATGCTTTTAGACCATTTATTTCAGATTTAAATTTTTAAGTTCATATCTTCTTATATTTTCCTGCAATTTCCTTAAAATATAATTGAAATTTTGATATTTATCTTTTTTATATTAAAAAAATACTTTACAACAAGTTTTATTATTCCTTTTTTAAAATCTTTATACTAAAACATTTTTATATTTCTTCACATTAAAATTTTATTATTGTACATTTATACTTGTTAATTTCTATAATATTATAAAAACTTTAAGACATTTCATTATACTAATGATCATTAAAATTTTAATTTTAAAAAACAAGATATATAAAAAATTATACTTTCTATTTTATTAATAATTTCATTTGAATGTAATCAATATTTACAATAATGGTAATATAAAAATATATTACAATTATAAACTTTCACAATGTAAGATAAATTTGAACATTCAAAAAAAAATTATTATGAAATGTTTTTTTATTAAAAAAACTAGAAATAAAAAATAAAAATCAATTGATTGGGATTTTTAAATATATGAAAAAGGATAATATATGTGGCATAACTAAATATGAATTTGTTTGAAAGATAAATAAAAAAGTAAACCTATTAATCTTAAAATTAACAAAAACCTAAATTACCTAAGAAAATAATTGTTCACCAAGATCCAGAACATTATTCATTATAATAGTGTAATAACAAAATTGTTCCTGAGTCATTAAACCTTTGAACTAGTCATTAGAGGCAATATGATCTTGTCACCATAACAAAACTGTATTTTACAAATTATATGGAGCTAGATTCGTTATTTCATTTTTTTCATAGTAAAGTTACTAATTTAACCCTAGAATAAAATAATATAATACACACTACTTAGAGGCTTTTTTTTCTTTTTTTAATTTTTTTAGATTTATGTAATTACTTTTGATGCTTTTAAAGACATACCCAAGGGCTTTTTTATTTTTTGACATTGGTTTTATTGTAAATTTAAAAGCCACTTAGGGGCATTGTTGTATATTATATTAATTAAATATAATTACAAAAATATTGGTGCATGTGGGGCCGTATGGCCACCCAAACGTTATTTTATGTGGCAGTAATTGAAAGGCCTTTGCACCCTCGACATAATGAGATGGTGTGTGCCCCTAACAAGTATTTTTTTTTTTAAGCATTTTCTCTTTCCCAACCTTGAATTTCATGTTAGCCCTTTCAAAAAATCAAACCAACCACTACAATTTATTTTCCTTCACATTTAATCACTGTCTTCTTGATTGTTATTTTTTATATTTTGAATTACCATTAAAACTGCAAATGTTTTTCAATTTCACTCCCATTTAGTTTTTAATCTTTCAGATTTGATCTTCATTCTTTTGATTATTATTTTTTATTATTTTTAATAAGCTATAAAATTACATTTGTTTTCCAATTCCCCCTCCATTTTTGTTCTTTCAAATCTAGTTCTAATTCTTTTTATTGCAATTTATTTTGTTTGAGATCATTTTTTAGGTTGTTTCTTCTTACAATTTCATCCTACATGAGTTTTGTTTCCTATCAAATTTGATTTCTATTTTTTTTATTGCTATATTGTTTTCTTTTGTAATTTTTCTAAGTTGATATTTTTTTCATGATTTCTTCCTTTAAAATTAAATTGGTTAGGAATTAAGTTTCTTGATTGAACATGTTCATGGATTATGAGTTTTAGATATTACATCTAGTTTAAGACTTTTGCTAGAGTTGTCATGTTTTTTTTTCTTTTTTAAATCCAATGTTTTTTTTTTTACCTTTTTTTATAGTTTTGCTTCATTATTTTATATGGTTAGCCTTTTATGAGATTAGTCTCAGGTTCATGACTAGAGTCACCAATTTAAAAGGTAAAAATGGATTAACTTTTTTTTCTTGTTTTTTTTAATCTAATTACTTCAATTTCATCCTTCAATATTTAATTTATTTGAAATTGTTCTTCGTACCCTTTCCTTTCTATTGGGTTATCTCAATCATGTGCCTATGATATCAGGGCTTGCAGATTAACTCGCGTTAACTCATATTTTTTTTATTGCTATGGGGTTAGTGTCGGGTTCATGACCAGAGTCACGGGTTTAAAGGTTAACATAGATTGATTTTTTTTTTATCCTTTTAAAAATTGAATTATTTTGACTTCATTATTCAACATTTGAGTTATTGGATTGTTCTTCGTACTTTTTTATCCATTTCCTTTCTATTGGGTTGTCCCAATCATTTTTTAGGTGGTTTTTCATTTTATAATTTTATTTTTTATCAAATTTGATCCTCATTCTTTTTATTGCTATCTTTTTTCCTTTGACAAGTTTTGTAAATTGCTATATCTTTTCATGATCTCATACTTTAAAATTAAATTAGTTAGGAATTAAGATTCTTAATTGAATCCGATTAAAGGATTTCATGATTTTCATGGTCATGAGGTTTATAGGTTAACCTTGGTTGACTCTCATTTTTTTCAAATGATTTTTAAAATAAAAGTTTTTTTTTTCATTTTCATCCTTTAACATTAAGTTGTTTGATAATTGAGCTTCATGGTTTCATTCAACTTTCATTCAAACACGGTCACCCTGATATCATGACTAGGTCAGAAATTTTGCATCCTGACTGGGTGGGTTGGGATTGAGTTTTTTTGACCTTTTTAAGTTATATTTTTTTCTTAATTTTCATCCTTCTACATTTTATTTGCTAGAAATTGAGCTTTACTTTTTTTTTTATGGAGTTATCATGTTCTCATTTGATTTATCAAAAATCGGTCTTTGAACTTTTTTCACTACAAAAAAATTGGCTAATACAAATGAAAACATCGACGAAAAAATTTTATCAGTATATTGCGATGACATTTACCGATAAAATTTTTCATCCTTGTATCCATTGGTAAACGCCGACAAAAACATTTACTTGCTATATACTGAGGAAACGATAGAGGGTATTACAATGGGATGCAAAAAGTCAAATCGTATGATGACGTGATATTTTTATCAATAAAATGATTGACGAAGTTACTAACGGAACAATTTTGTTGGTAATGTGTGGATCCCTAGAATCGAGGTTCAATGGAGGTTGGATGGTTGAAACAGAGGAAAAGGTGTTGGCCACCAGATGACAGAGGTTACGGCGGGGGTCTGTTCCTGCTCTCGGCAATTGGTCGTGCTACTGTTGTTCGTGGGCTGGAGATGGGCTCGACTGTAGAGAGGAAAGTGGGTTTTATAGGGAGTTTTTAGCCATGGCCGGGAAAAGGGAGAGTGATGTTTGGTTGGGGGGAAAGGAAAATTTGGGGAAGATGAAGATATAAGGTTCTGGCCGGGGAAGAAGAGAAAAAAAGGGGGGCTATGGCCGGTTTTTAGAGAGAGCCAAAAGCATGAGGAGGGGCGGCAGCCACTATTCTGCATATAGGTTTAGGCTTTTTTATTTTTTATTTTTTTATGGTTTCCCCTAGGTTTTTTTTAATGTCTCTCTTTGGATTTTTTTAATATCTCCCTGCTTGTTTTTTTTGTAATGTCTCCCCTCTTTTTTGTATGCACCAGGATCTGTATTTATAATACAAAAGTCTTATAGCATATGGGAAACAAAGTCCCAAACAAACTCATTTTCTTTTTAAAATTTGAATTTTAATAAGAATCAAATTTGAAAAAAAAAAAGATAACTATCATTATCTTGATGATAATAAGAGAATGACAAAAACACATTGTAGTCCCTTGTTTTCCCACAAGTTGACAAATCAAACTTTTCATCGAAATAAATCCTTGATCTTTTAATTTTAAATTTTAATCCCCATAAAATTAAATTAAAAACAAATGCATCAAAATTGGGTTAAAACAATAATGATACATCTTCTACAAAAAATCATCTCTATTATTACTGTTGTCATCACCATTAGTGGTGGTTAATTATGGCTTTTTTTTTCAAATTTATTATATTTGTTGTTATAATTATGCATTGAAGTACTACCATAATCATTCGTTCCACTTACTCCTCTAATGGTTGTAGTACTCTTTTTTTTTAGAATATATAATTGTTATTATTATAATTATATTATTATTATTATTACCACAATTATTACCCTCATCATCACTCATATCTTGATCTTAATTTTTAATCTAAATCTAAAAGGATGTTTGTTTATATTGTTGCTTCTGCGGTTGAAGCAAACCACATAAAAGTTGGTGTTTGGTAAAGTATAAACATGGTTTACTGTTTGTGGAACATGAGATTTTTGCGTTTAAAACGCAGGTGAAGGGAAAGCAGCTCCAAGCTGCTTCTAAAGCTATGCCATTCTTTGTTCTGCCGGATTTTAATCTGTATAAGTGCACCAAACAGTCCAGTGACAGCCCCCATGATGATCCATCATGTTCTTCCCAACAGGCATTCGAGACTCCAGAAAACAAAGAAGATGATGAAAATGGATCAGCCCCTGTTAACAGAGGAAGTGCACCAGTCGCATAGGCAGACCTGGATAAGCTAGGGTCAGAACTTGGGGAGGATGACGAAGGACACACAATACAGGATATTGGTGAGTGGGGATGGATTCGATGAACTTGGAAAGGAACAAAAGCCAAGCAGAGTAAATTAATTCACACTGCACTGTTTACATGAATAGTAAAAAAATTAATTTTTTTATTTTTAATTGTGTTTTATTAAAAAAAACTGATGTTTAACATTATTCAATGACACTATATAAATTAGAAGGAGATCGTATCATGGTGTAGTATTTGCAGAATTTGATCGTAATCTTAATTTTGTTTCTAATGATATTTTATCTAATTTTGTTGTACGCTCAAAAAACCATGAAAACTATAATTCTTGTCGGATGAATTTCGTATCGTATAAAGTATTATTTATTTTATGATGTAATAGCAGTAGTTAAATTTACAATATTTAAATTAAAAACTATTAATATTAATATATATCTTTTTTAATTATTTTATAACCTCAATTTAAAAGGTATTTTTAACTAAACACATTAAAATATTTTTTGTTCAACCTCAATTTCAACTACAGTTTTAACCAAACATATATAAATATCATATCAACCTCAACCAAAAATATTTTTTATAAAAATAATTTTTTCAAACCACAACCACAAAAGTTACCACAATACTAGACACACTTTCCCTATATAGCCTAAATGTAATATATTTCTCATGGAATACATTTATTTTTGTTTTTAGAATTAATCGATCAATTTGTTCTTAAATATCTTACACAATTTCTTCAACTGGTCCTCACAAGAGGCTAAACAAATATGTAAGCAAAATCAATCAACCACAGGTGAATATGAGTTCTAAATACTTTTGATTTCCTTATTTTTTAACCAAATTCATTGAATTCCCTTTTTTATTTTATTTAGGTTTAATTTTCTTATGTCTTTCCCCTTTTCCGATATCTTTCGAAAAATGAATTTAAAGATTCTCAATTTTTTTTTGCATAATAATCTTTATCCTTTTTTGTTTGTATTTGTAGCGTTCATTTAATCAATCTATTTTGAGAGTCCGTTGCATGAACTTATATTTGAGATATTTTCTTGTTTAATTTTTCAAAATCATCGAAAGATTTGTTCTTGAAGGATATTTTGGGTTTCATAAGTGATCTATAGGAGGACCTATTGCTGATGAATTCTAGGGC
>Ga0325405_1000614_pt1 | contig 34903 bp, 18 predicted proteins | sample PopdelMetagenome_21_FD_205663 | JGI IMG/M metagenome (GOLD analysis project Ga0325405, IMG submission 205663) | Populus deltoides microbial communities from Bellville, Georgia, United States - Xylem-Control-R2 | ecosystem: Host-associated > Plants > Phyllosphere > Stem > Wood/Secondary xylem... | reverse complement strand
AATGTGCACAGTGCATGTTCTGCAGGCAAGAAGATGAATTATGACCGGCGACTATGGGGGGAGGAAGAATTACCTGAGGCGGTGATCTCGGATGGTTGAGCTGACAGTGGGGCTGGTGACTGTTCTCGGTGGCGGTGACGATGAAACCCGGTGACAGCAGCAGCGCTTCCGCTGTGTAGAGATACCAATCGGTGTCCTCTTCCCCCGCCGGTTTATCCTTTCTATCCTTTTTCTTCCTTCTCCCCGACTGTCTCTCTCGGTTTCCCTGTCAATATCCTCAGCTTTTTCGTTTCTCAGTTTCGGTCGTTTCTCTCTCTACGCCGTCAGTTTCTCTCTCTCAGTTCCCCCCTTTTTCTGCCCTTTTTCTCCTTTTTTCCCCCTACTCTTCACCTTTCGGGATAGTATTTATAAGGGCAGGGGGAGCGGGGTCGACCCTGCCCCGTCCCATCGCCGCGTGCATGTGGCGCACGTTGCCACCTCTACCACGACGCCGGCCGTGGTGGCCAATGGAGGCGTTGCTTGCGGAGCACGGCTACTCAGGAATATCATCATGAGGTGGGTGGCAGAGCATGTGGGAAGGAAAGGAAGAGACAAAGAGAAGAAAACAAAAAAGTGTCTCTTCCCTTGCTGCATGTCTGGGGGAAGAAGAAGAAGAAACAGTGCCGCCTCAAAACAACACCGTTTCGTCTCTTTTTTTTTTTGAAAACACATGAAATGGTGTTGTTTTTCTTAAAACGCGCCATTTCATTTAAATGAACAAGTCAATCCTCCAATTTGAGCGTGTTTTGCATTTTGGTCCTTGGTCTCAGATTTCTTCAATTAAGTCCCGAATTGGCCATCAAACTTCAATATTTATGCAATTAAGCCCCTGATTTGACCAAATTAACTCTCAAAAATTATAATTTGACTCCAGAACTTTAATTTCTTCCAATTAAAGCCCAAATTAACTCCAAAATCAATTTTTCTTACAATCAAACCCTCCATAAATTCAATTAAACCTTCAATATAATTTAATTGAGTCCACCAATATCTAATTTTGGACTTTTCTTCCTCAAATTGAATTTTCTTTGTCAACAGGGCTATCATCAGTCAATAAAATACTGTCAAATTTTAATTTTTGTATTTTTAAACCTCCCCAACCAAATTTTGACTATTTTCTGAGCGTTTTGGCATCCTCTTTTCACTGTTATATTTTTTGATAATATTTTTAATTTATTTTTTTACGAGGAAAAAAAATGTGAATTGGGAATAACCCAAAAATGGGTTATGACAGAATTGATGGTGTACGTGATTTGCTTTCCCATGGTTGAATTCATCAAGGTAGTATAACCGCCCTCTCTTAGTACTATGCCCAATAATCTCCTTGCTGAGAACATCCTGAAGAAAACAAACTTTAGAATATATCACTACCACACAATTGAGTTCTTCAGTTACTTGGCTCACATAAATTAATTTGTTTGAAAATGAAGGAACAAGAAGAGTGTGGGATAAAGTGAGTGAGGGTGATAGTGACACGGTTCCAGCTCCCGTGACTGGAAACGCGACTCCATTTGCATTTGCAATACAAGTCCTCTATGGTTGAGTTGTGTGTGAGAAGTCTGTAGGATAAAGGTCATATGGTCCGTAGCCCTAGAGTCGATAATCCACTCACTTTCATCCTGATGGCTAGAATTATAGAAAACTTGTCCACAGTTACCTGGTGCTTTAGAAGTGGAGGAGTCTGCCATAGGGATGAGTGAGAGTTGAGGTTCTGTCGTGACTGTTGCGGCCCTACCAGTGCCTTCATCAGGTAATGTGTTACCTTTTTCCCTTCTAGCTTGTAGTTCATGCCACCATTCAGGGTATCCATGCAACTTGAAGCATGTCTCACTGGTGTGTTTGGTGTTTCCACAGTGTGTACATTTCCCTCCATCAAAGGGACCCTTCGGTTTAAAGGATAGGTTATGTTTTCCCATTACCAGCGTTGGTGGTTGGCCAAACCTTGAGCCTTTGATGGTCATAACAGCACCACTGGTTGTGGTCTCTACCCCTGTTGTCATCACTGCCTGTCGAGTATCCTCTCTTTTTACGTGAGCATAGGCCTGCTCAATTGTAGGAAATGTTTTTAGTTGAAGAATGTCACTACGAATGTTGTCAAGTCGATCATCCAATCTGTCCAAGAAAATATAAACTCTTTCCTCTTGTATCAGAGAGTTATATTTTTGAATGTCTGTTGCACATTCAATGGGATTGGGGCGTCGGAAGTCTATCTCCCGCCATATCCCTTGTAAATCATTGTAATATTTTTCGATTGATCCTCATCTCTGCCGAATCCAAGTTACCCTGCGTCGAAGTTCATAAACCTGTGATGTGTCAGTTCCATCAAAATATGTAGTTGCAATGGCATCCCACACCTGTTTTGCTGTTGGGCAGTGGATGAAGTTTGCAACAAATGATTGGTCTATTGAATTAATCAACCACCCTTTCACTATGGAGTTTTCAGTGTGCCATTTACGGAATGTTGGGTCTGCTTCTAAGGGTTGAGGGAAGTCTCCGTTAATATATCCCAGTTTGTCTTTGGATGAGATGTTCATCTCTACCATCTAGGACCATAAAGCATAGTTGGATCCATCCAACTTAATGTCGGTTGGTGCTATAGAAGAGTCATTGATAATTGGTTGTGAGGTAGCTTGGGCTTTTGTTAAAGCCTCCGTCATCTTGGTCGTGAAGTTGTCAAGCATGGAGTCTGTTATGGGATTTTGTGGCTAAATCAATTTAGTGGAATATTCAGCTATGAGGTTGAAGTCGTTGGGTTAGTTCCTTGTTTAGGTTATAAAAATTCCTAGACTATGCTCTGATATCATGTCAGATTTTCTAGAGAAACAGACTTCATTATTTTATTAATTAACTCACAGTCTATATATAGAGATATAAGGGAAGGAGTTTAGAGATGTGTTTTAACTAATCTACTCTTACATAACAGCCTCTCCTAGATTGAAGCCTGAAAACTAGAGAGTCGATATATATAACTGCAACTAGAAAGTTGATACAACTGGTGTTTTATTTCCTTGTAACTTTTCATGGCTCACGCTAACATAAATATATAAACTCATAAACATCACACGACAAATCAAACTGCAATAATGTTATTTATATATATAAAAAAATTATGTGATTATAATTTTTGATCACTAGGAAAAAGGAAATACTCAAATAAACATGGAAAACAGAATTGTCAAAACCGATGAAAATAAGAATTGAACAATATAAGTGAAAATTACGATATGTATTTCATTTTTCATCATCAATCAGTTCTTTTTCTCGGGGTTGGTTCAGGGAAAGTTGGTGACATAGCACTCACGAGGGAGGCCGTGTGGGAATCGCTTGGGATCTTTGCAATAGTCATAGGTCATGTAATTGTCCCGCACCCATTTCATCTGGCCTCTGCGTCCGACATCGAGCTCTTCCCAGATCCATGAGTTGCTGATGGAGTCAGCAAAGCCAGATTTTGATTTACAAGAAGATGCTCCGTAAGACCAAGCACAGGCATTGACGTTGAAGTTCCTAAACGAAGCAACGAAGGGTGCTTTTGTCCAATCTGTCTTAACTCTTCCACCACATGTTGCCCAGTCATCAGCTTCCCAAAGACTGGAGTAAATCCTCATTGGTTGGTTCTTAGGGAATGGAACGCCAATGGATTCTAAGTTCTTGAATTCTCTAATTGCAATGCCATCAACTGAAAAACTAAAATGCGAAACACAGAAAAAAAGGAAAAGGATCCTGTAAGAAATAATACCGATTGAAAGAAGGTCTGGGAAATTGTTTGTACTTACATTATGCGTTGTGGATTCCAAAGGATAGAATACGTGTGGAAATCGGCAGTGGGGTCAAACCAAAGATAGAATTGCTGCTCTCTGTTACCTTGGCCTTGGCTGAACACATTAGTGTGAAGAGTGTATGGCTGACCACTTGTATTTCCCAAGAATTCGAAGTCTATCTCATCGTGGTATGGCCCTAGAGAGGATAGCTGCCACAAATAATATAGTAGTTAGTTCGTTAGTCTTTAAAAGATGATTCATTGCTTTTAAGCAAAAACATAATATATATATGAAAGAAACTCACATAAAATGTTGTGACAGTGCCGGCCGAATTGCCATGGACAAGCTTGAGCTGGATATCAATCTTACCAAATAAATACTCTTTCTTGGATTGAAACCCTGATCCAGAATTTTTGTCAAGAATGAGGCTCAGACTATTGCCATTGTCGTATACCTTACCGTGGTCATGTCCCCAGTTGAAATAAAAATCATTGTAGAAGCTGCCGGCAGAAGCAACCACCAGAAAGTTTACTATCAGAGAGACTAGCAGCCCTGCTTTCATTGTCTTGTGCTGTTGTTATTGCTATGCAATGGGTAGACTAACTGAGTATGGATGGAAGAGAGAAGCGCGATTTTGAATTTGATGACTTGAATTTGATGTGAATACTATTTATATAATGTAGACGAGAAGGCAGGCAGGAGAGATTAGGTAATGCAAAAGAGTAGTCCTAATACTTTTTCAGGAAAAAAAAAAAAAAAAAGAGTTGTAAATCTGTACTTCGGCACCGAATAATGGGCTTCCATGAACACTTTGCACGTTTGGACTCTTACATGTCAATACCAATAATCAGACACGGTTTTCAGAACTCCACCAACCTTTCGTTATACATATTAACAGGTCATTTAAGAAGAAAAAAATGTCGTCGTTGAAATTCCCCATATTTGATCCAGGTTAGGTTTTAGGAGAAATCCATCAACCTTTGAAGGCAACTGAATTTCAATAGAATTACATCTTCAATAAAATAAAAAAGAAAAAGAAAAAGAAAACGGGATGATATTAAAATTTTGATTGCCAGCACAATGAGTAGTCGACAGTACTACATGTTCCCCACAACCATAGTCTAACGTAGTTCTCATAAAAAAATAAATAGACACAAGCTCTCTATAGTAAAGCACAAAACTATGTCGAAGTCTTGAAGCTTAATGAATTTGTTGCTGAATGGTATTTACAAGATGGGAGTAGTTTTCGACTCCCACCTTTGTCAATCAATGTTATTATAACAATATATATATATATATATATATATATATATATATATATATATATATATGACATGGGAATCCCACTATTTCTTGTTCAACAATTTTCTTTGTAATATTTAATTATTTATTAAAAGATTTCTAGAATTGATTATTTTTTAATTAGATAAGTTTTATTAAAAAAATAATGATTTAGGTTTCTATTTTTAGTTTCATTTTATTTTTCATTTTTCACTATTAAAGTTTTCTTAAATTTTTATTTGAAAGTTGTGGCCTTTATTACAATGGACATAAGTTGAATTAATAAACGTTTTAGAGTTTTTGGATTTTCCCTGCAAATATGAATGTGTTCTTTATTTCAAGGGTTTTTTAGAGTTAACAAACCTCTCATTATCTCTGTATCAACTATGCAATATGATATTAGAGCAAGGTTGGACTCATTGATAGACGAAGTCAGTAGCAATCACTCTAGCGACACAGGTCAAAGGAGGATATAAGCTATCTAAGGTCTAAAGCGGTGTTAGAATATCAAGAGTGGAAACTTTATCATATTCTGAGTGACTCGATAAGAGTTTTACAAGGATTCATGGAGATCCTAATGTTTTGGTTATAGATTTTATGCACTCTCTGGAAGCACAACTTCCCTATGCAAATTAAGATACTCCGATGCTTACATAAGAGGGAAAAACGTATAACCAAAAGAGCGATAGCTTAGGATAGTCTCTACCAGAATTTTGTAATTTATAGACGGAATATTCTTTAAGTAGTTAGACTTTGAATCCGTCAGCACGAATCACAAATAATTATTGTTTGTTGGAAAACTTATTGTCAATTATTTATTTTATACACATTACCAGAAAATTGATAAATATAAATAAAAATATTAATAGAATATTTTTAACAGTAAATTGCAGTGAATTTTACCAACGGAAATATCTTTTCGATATATACCGAGGAAATTACAATGGGAAAAAAGAATTAAAACAAAGCCAATTGCATTATTAATTATTGTTCTTTACAAACAAAATAACCGACGAATTGAAAAGTTATTGGTGTTATTTGGCGGGTTTCTGAAAATTTTCGATTAAATTGAATATCTAAATTAAATGTTACAGATGGAATCACCGACGGATTTAAAAGTTGTCAGTGATATTTGATGGTTTCTGGAATTTTTTTATAAAATTAAAAATTTAAATTAAATATTACAGATGGAATCACTGATGGAATGGTTAAAAATATTTATATTTAATTATCCATCGGTAAAATGTCCCAATAAAAAGACTAGAATCCCTCATTTCACAACAGACGAGCCTCATTTTCTTCCTTTTCTTCTTCTTCTTCTTCTTCCTCTTATGTAAAAAACTCAACATCCCTTTCTTTTTTTTCTTTCTTTTTTCTCCTTAACTCCTTCTTTTTTTCTCCACGCTCAGGTATGTCTTCTCCTCTTTTCTTCTTTTCTCTTCTTAATTTTTATTTTAATTTACATACTTTATGAATTTGTTTTTTTTTCTCTTCTCAGCTTCACCCACAACTGCATTAAGGTAAGATTTTTCTTTTTTCTTTTTTTTTTGTGTTTTTTCATTATATTTGTTATTTCATTATATTTATTATTATTTTTTTCTTAATAATTGTATGAATGTTGTTGTAAGATTTATTTTCATATGAGATCAATTTTTAGTTGATTTATTTATAGGATTTTTAAATTTTTAGCAATCGCAACTTCATATTTTTCATATGAAATTATTTTTAGTTGATTTATTTATTTGTTGTTGTTGTTTATTTTTTATGTTATTTATTTGTTTCAAATTTGTTTGAGTTGATTTTCTTCTTCTTTTTTCCAAGCAACTGAGTTCTGAATATTATGGAGTGTTGATTTATATTAATTTAATTAGTTTCTAGTTTTGTTAAATAGATTTTTTAAAAAATATTTTTAAATAATTATCGATGGAATTGTATATGGTATTTTTGTTGGTTATATGACAAGCTTCTTAAGGGAAATACTGACAAAATGAAGCGGGTAATTGTTTTTAGCGTGTTTTTCCCGTCAATAAATCCATCGGTAATAATATGTTTTTATTACCAACAAACAAAAAATTACCAATGAAAGATTCATCAACGAAGCATTTTCGTCTATAATTCTGCCAATAAATTAATTGCCAACGGAATGATAGTACAAATACCGATGAAAAATTCCGTTTTTAATTATAAGAATTCTAGTAGTGGTTGGTCATTTCGTCGGTAGTATAATCACCAATGGATTTATAGAAAAAAAAACACGCCAAACAAAAATATTTAACCGACATCATTCCATCAGGATTTCTATAGGTGAATATAGCATATAACCCGATAAAAATTTCTTTTGTAATTCCATTGGTAATTTATGTCTAGTTATATAAGTAGAAGACGCATCACCCCCAGTGCACCCTACCTACGTTAAACTGCATTATTGATTGATTATTAATATAAGGCATGTTTCCATTTGTTGGTCTCATCTAAGGTTCAAGGTAGATCTCTATTCATGAAAAAGTATTTACCTTATTAAATTAAATTCTAATTGTTCTAAGGTCCTAATTTTAGCATCACATTTATTTTTTTATTTTATATCTTTAATTAATATTTGAGGGTATACTTTATAATATAATGTTATATTCCCAAATGTGAAAGTCTACACCTAAATCCTAACACTCTAAATAAAAAATTAATTATGTTGAGATTTTTGGTATTTTGGTCAAACCTTAATGGATAATCATAAATTGATTACGATATTCATTTTGTATTTTTAAAACAAGATAAAAAAGTGATTTTGTTATTTTTAGAAAATATGCATGAAATAAAAAATCTTTAGGATTTGGCTATATGCACGAAAACAAAATATATTTTTGTATTTTTTGAAATTTCAAAGAAGAATCAAGTACTTTTAATTCTAGATTCGTATCTTACAATATAAATCTACAACTCAATATTAGATAAAATTATTGGAAAAACAATCGACAAACCCACAAATAATTTCAAAATGTTCCTTTAATTTTTTCCATATATTTTTTGGATTTTTATTACGCTTGTTTGCCAAACATTTAAAAGATAGATAAAAAAAAGAGGGGGGGTGGAAGGCACTAGGGTGTGTTAAGCAAACACACCCTTAGTCTAGGAGCTGGGCTAATTGGCCCAAACCCAATCTGATTGGGTTGGGTAGACTGAAAGCCTAACAATTTCATTTATATATTTATATATGCAGAAGATGGGCGGGGCTCAGTAGGCTAAAGGTCCAGCCCTTCTTTATTTGCTGGCAAAGAGAGGCAGCAAGACGTGAATTAATTCACGTCCTTCATGCATCATTAAAAAAAATGCATTACTAAGGAAGGAAGATTACCTGGCGCAAGGTATGGTCATTTGGCTGCTGTTGCTGGTCTGCCGTGACGTTGTGGAGATGCTGGTGGATCCTGGAGTGATTCACAGTGCTGGTCTGGGAGGGTGACCACCTTTTTTGCTACTGTTGTTGTCCACGATTGAAATGGGGAGAGGAAGTGCACCCAATGTTGCTCAAGGTTGCTGCTTGCTCATGATGGTTAAGGAGGAGCTAAGGTTGAGCTGCCGAAGTTGTTGCTGGAAGCTTGAGCTCCTGTTACTGGTTTGGAGAGGAGGCTGGCGTTACTGGAAGAAGGAGCTTCCAACACTGCTCACGGTGACTAGCTTTATTGTTGGGTGTTGCTAAAAAAAGGGGCGAAGCTGACTATTATGAAGGGCAAAGATAGTGTGACTGTTGGTGGTTCATAGTGGTCGTTGTAGGAGGAGAAAGATGGCTGGTTGGGCAGCTAAAAAAGAATGGTGTGTAAATGATGATTTTTTTTGCTCAATATTCACTCAGATTTCTCATCTATTTTTGCACGAAATTCACCCCTAGGGGATGAAAAAGGGACATCTAGTCTTTAAGGAGAATAAATCTTGGTATGTGATTCAAATGAAAAGGATATTAACCATTGGCCAAAAGTTATTATCGCAAGTTGTAAAACTGGATGGCAAAGGCTGATTGGGTCAACTGTTTTGGGACGGTGTCGTGGCAGTTATAGAGGCGACCAACCAATGGGAATTATACTAGGGTATAGTACAGTGTCGGGCCATGAGAGTAATGTCTTGTTTATCTTGTTAGTAGAGAGATGAAGCATTAAAAGTAGCCACTCAGAAAGTTTTTCAGGTATAAAAGTTGAAGATGATTTATAGTGGCCAAACGACAAGTCGTTAGCCCTTTTTTTTTTGTTGTTGGTCAAAGCAGCATTGTTATTTTCCAAATCAAACCATTTTGGTCAAAATGCACCATTTCATTTAAATGAAACAAAACCTTTTTGACACCCTTAGGATTTTAATTTGGGATTTGACTAAAATTCAATTTAGTGCTTTGTATTTTGATTTCTTTTAATTGCATCATAATTGACTAATTTTTTTTTAATTTTATACAATTTTACCATTTCTAAACTCAAATATTAACGCCAAAGTTCAACGCCTTTTGATTCTAATCTTTGGTTTTTGATTTATGCAAGTCACTACTAGAAAATCAGATAACACCAACGGAATTATCGATGAAATTTTTTCATCGGAAATTTTTAACGATGGAATAATTCCATTGGTGATACCGCTGGTATTTGCCGACGGACTACTTCCGTCGGTATATACCGTCGGTATCGCCGACGGTGAGAAACTTTTTTTGAAAGTTGCAACGGCGTGATGACGTGGATTTTGTTTCAGGCGGAATAACCGATGACAATTTTCTGTCGGTGAATCCGTCGGAAAACGGCGATACATATTGACTCTGCCGACACTCTCTTCCTCTGTTTCTCCTCCTTCTTCCCCTTTTTCTTCCCCATCCCACCTCTCCCCTCCCAAACTGCATTTTTTAATCTATCAATTAATAAGTATGTATCCATTCGAGAGGTTAGATATTATAGTTGCTATGTAATTCATAATTAAATATTTTTTTATTGATAATTTTTGATTAATTCTATATATATATATATATATCTAGGTACTTGTTCAATCTTATGAAAAAGGTTAAGAACAAGGCGCATGTTGAGACGTCAACATGTGAGGCCTATATTGTTGAGGAGATCTCAATATTTATCTCATACTATTTCGAACCTCATTTGAGAACGAAGATCAACCGTGTTCCACAGCATGATGATGGTGGTGAAGTGCCTTCAAGTGGGAACTTGTCAATATTCTCGAATCCTGGACGACTCACACCTAAAAATACCGTGAGATGAAGATATTTGTCTGAAATAGAGTTCAGACAAGCACACAATTATCTCCTATTTAACTGTGATGAGCTGAGACCTTTTATTAAGTAGATGTTCGACATAAACTTTGTCAAGAGTGTACTAGTTATGTTTTGTGATACCATAAACTCATATAATTTGAAACAACCTTGCAGGCAACATCAATGATACTTACTGTCCAATAACTCACAGCTGACTGAATCCGAGATCTTTCAATTACAAGATGAACAATTTGCCACATGGTTTAGAACATATGTAAGTCCTATCACAAACTTATAATCTCTTGCAATGTAATTCACTGTACTTAAATATATATTACATAATATCCGTTTATTGATTGTTGTTGTATTTAATATACAAGGTTTATAAAATGGGAGTTAATGCTGCTATTTCACTGTCTTTACTAAACCTGGACCCTGAAAGAAAAGTCAAATGCTATAACGGGTATTTTGTCAATGGATGTCTTTCATACTGAAGAATATGGGCATGGAAGAAAGACATACAACAATGGTGTTTGTATTAAGAGATCGACTTCTATTGAGTTTGAAGTTGACTACTACAGTAGATTGGAAGAGGTCATCGAACTGCAATATCATAGCAAGCAGAATAGAGTGCTTTTATTTAAATGCTATTGGTATGACACAACTGACAGAGGAATTAGAGTAGATCCTCACTATGGTCTCGTTGAAATCAACTCAAAAGCTAGACACCGCAACGTAAATGTCGTCTTTGTTTTTGCAAAGCAATGACAACAAGTTTATTACACATACATCCCTTCCTTTAGAAAGGACCAATCAAGAGTTGATTGGTTATCCGTTTTAAAAACAAAACCCAGGGGTCGTGTCGAGGTTGTTCAGGATGAGAACGAAGACACAAGTGTGATAGATGAAGTCTTTTAAGCTAGTGAGTTGGTTGAACCATTTCGAGTTGCTCATTCGATTGGCTTAGAAGAAGATTTGAATTTTCATGTTTTCGACGATAGTCTTGTTGATGTTGACGCAGAAGAGTTGAATGTCATTTTGAGCTCTACTAGTGCAATAGAGAATGTAATGAAGAAGTTGATAACCAAATTGAAGAGTGCGATGAAGTGGATGATAACAATTCAATTGAGGACGAAGATGAAAATTCTGACTAAACAAGCTGTAAAACCTTATTTTTATAATGTAATATTTTGGAACATGAAATATTTATTCTTTTTTAATTATCAGCTCCTGTAATTGTGCTGTGTGTGATCTAAGTGTGCAGGAGCATAGACACAAATAAAGGGAGTAGGTGTAAAAATATTGATTGTTTCACCGACGGTACTATCGACGGCACTAGGCCGTCGGTATCTCACAGAGAGTTGTTAAAAAATTACAGAGTTATGCCACAATTTCTGACGGGTTTGCCGATGGAATGTGGAAATTACCGACAGTACTACCGACAGCCTAATGCCGTCGGTATTTCACAGAGAGTTGTCAAAAAATTATGGAGTTGTGCCACAATTTCCGACGAGTTCCCTGACAGAATGAAGAACTTACCGACGGTACTACCGATGGCCTAGTGCCGTCGGTATTTCACAGAGAGTTGTCAAAAAATTACGGAGTTATGCCACATTTTCCGACGGAAATTACCGACAGACATCACCGATGAAAATCACACTTCTCGAAGCGCACACCTGTCAAAGGCACTGTTACTGACGGAATTGCCGAAGGCACAATTTCCGACGGTAATTTTCGTCCGGATTACCGACGGATTGAAAACAAAAGGCGGTATTTTTGAAATTTTTGGTGTGCATTTCAATTTATTTCCGTCGGAATTACCGACGAAAACAAATGCCACCAACAACATTTATGTTCCGTCGATAATTTCGACGGAAATATTGGCATATAAAATCGTTCCCCCTCCCCCATTTGGTTCATTTTTTCTCTTGGTCCTCATCTCTATTTCTTCTCCTTTCCGTTTGAGTTTAGTTTTTGGAAGAGATTTGATTGTTTTAGTGGTAGTTTTCAACATATTAAAACGTATGTAATGGTTTTTTTTGATCTTTGTATTTTTTATTTTAATTATCATTATTTTTTTGATGTTCTTTATTTTTTGTGTTGTTTATAGATAAAATCTAAAAATCAACACACTATTAAGGTAAGCATTTTTTATTCTTAAATTTGTTTTGAATTAATGTATTGTTTTTTTAGTTTTGTGTATTGCTTGTTTTGTATTTAGGATGTTTTGTTTAATGTTATTGAAATATAGAATTAAATTAAATTTAATTAGTTTATATTAATTTTAATTTTTGGATATTATTATTTGTATTGAAATAATTGTTATTGTTGAATTTATGTTATAAATGTGAATTGATATATAGAATTAAATTTATTTAGTTTATATTAATTTTAATTTTATGATATTGTTCACTTTATGTTATGTTGTTTCTTATTTTGATTAATTTTAATTGTTATTTATGAATTTGTATTGATGGTAGTTTAAAATATATAGACGTTGAATTTCTATAGATGTTAGGTTGTATATAGTTGATTTTGCAATATTTTTGTAATTATCAATATTTGTAGGTATAAAAACTGTGGGTAGTCTCTACTATAAGGGAGGTGTTGTTTATATTTTTTTTAATGATTGAATTGGTATAAATATTAGGTTGTATATATGATATTGATGGAAATTATATGGATTGTGGGTATCCTAAAGATTGCAGGTTTGAAAACTGTGGGTAGTCTCTAGTATAGGGGAGGTGCTGCTGAACTTTTTTTAAAATAATCAAAGTTAATTTATGTAATAATTCATATACATTTGTGTAGATGCATCGAATGAAATCTACAGGACCTCGTCAGGAGACGGTTGCATCTAGTTTTTCTAGCAGCGAGGAGGACATCTCCTTAGGTGCTGATCACGACGATGCATCTGCGCAACCGTGTGATGCTGCCTCTTCTAGCGCGGTTTCACAGCGCAGAAGCAGTGTGCCTTCACAGCAGGGTCAATTCACCTGCAAGTACCAGGCACAATGGAAGGATGACCTCTCAATGTAAGTTTGTTTAAGTATTAGTTTTTTTTAATACTTATAACATAATTTATGAACAACTAATTAATTTTTTATTATTTAATTTCAGGTTCATAAACATTGAGGCTGCCAGGACAATTACATTGGCGTTGAAATCGTCGATGGAGATTCCATTGTTTCAATGGAGTCAGGTCTCCAGACATCCTGAATGGAGACCTCATATCGATGCTTGGTTTCAGCGATTTCAAGTAAGTGTTAATTTTTAATTTCCAGTTTATTTTTAATAAATAATTTTTGTAATTTTATATCTTGTACTATTTTTATTTTCAATGAATAATTTATATATAGAGAATAAATTTTAGTGGGATAGCGCGGACAACAATGTTGTCAGAGAGTATGGGAGAATCACGTGGCAACTAGGTAACATCGAAAATAATATTTATTTTTGATTTATAATTTTATGCTCTAAATTGAGTTACTATGGAAGTAGGTTGTGTGATTTTTGGTATGACACCCAAAAAAAGACGAAAAGATATGCGAGGGACAATGGTCTTGAAGGATGGAATGAGGTGGCAGTTTGGCGGGAATTTAAACCGCCATTCATCTCGGGAGATATATGGGCGACATATATTGAGCACGTGATGTCTGAGCGGTTCTCACGGCGCTCAAAATCCAGAGCCATCAACCAAAACCAGCAAATTCATGGTTCGGTGACCACGCACACCGGTGGCTCCATCCTGTTCAGCGCACACGCGAAGCGGATGGTAAGATTAATTTAAATGAAATATATCGTTAATTAATTTATTGTTGCTTATAAATATATTTAACTTGCAATCATTTTTTTCCTTACAGGCTACGTCTCTTGGACGAGAGTCGAGTCCAATGGAGCTATTTGTAGAAACGCACGTGCGGAGTCAAGATCACCAAAAAGGGGTGCAGCAGTACGTGGACAACCGTGCTCAGCTTTTTGTGGTATGTTCGATTAATCATTTTATTTCGTAAGTTATTATTTTCTTGAATTGAATATGATTTAAAAAAAAATTCAAGTGACCTATAATAGCCGGTTGAGAGAGATATATGGGGACGATCCTTTGATCCAACCAGATTTTGATCCGGATTTGTGGATGGAGGTCGGATAGTCTGGTGGACCCGATAAAAATCGGATCTACGGGCTCTCCAACACTACAGCTGAAAAATTACGGTCAGCCGGTAGTGTCTTAACTGTTGGGAGCTCTCCATCAGTATCGAGCACCCAGTCAGAGGAGTTTTTAGCCTTGAAACAACAATATGAACGTCTCTCAACGGATTATGCTCAACTCCATCAAATGGTCATGGAGAATAGATCAAAGATGGGTGATTATCCATATGCTGCTTTTTTTTTGTCGTACAATCCCGGCAACAACCAGCCTCCTCCTCCTCCTTCTCCTCCAGCTGCGTCGCTATTTTAATTAGTTTAATTTTGTTTTTTAAAACATTAAATTTGTAATGAATATTTTGATGAATATTATTTAACATTATTAATTTTTTTAACTGCTAATAAATATTTTTTAAAAAAATATTTTAAATCAATACCGACGGATTTACAGATGAATATTTCTGTCGGTATTTTAGTATAGTAAACTACCGACAGATTTACCATAGCTTTTATTGACAGAAGTATTCCGTCAGTAATTCCATGCAACAATCACCAACAGAATATCTGTCGGTAATTACCATTGAACATACAAACGGATATATTCCGTCGGTAACTTGGTGGCGGGAAAAAAAAAATTTGGCGCGCTTAGCCGTCTGTAATACCGTCGGAATTTCCGTCGGTAATTAATTTTTTTTCTTACCGACAGAAATGGCGATGGAATGCGAAATTCCATCGGTAATAATGTTACTGACGGTTTATGTTCCTTATACTGACAGAATTAATCCGTCGGTAAAACTGTTTAATGGCGTAGTGAGTTGATCCTCAATTGATCATTTAACTTTTAATTTGTTTCAATCTCACCCCTGTTTTCAACTAAATTAAGTTCTCAAAGTTTAACGCCTATTTCAAAAAGATCATTTGTTGTGAATTTATTTAATTTGACCCTTAATTGAGCCTAAACTTTGATTTTCTTGCACTTTTGTCCCTGATTTTAATCAATTGACTTTGTAAAAATTAATTTTGATCCTAAAAAATCTCAATCTTCACGATTAAGCCCAAATTAGACTTCCAAACTTAAATTTTCACGAGTTAAGTTTCTAATAAAGCTAATCTGACCCATTAAAAGTATAGTTACGCCGTACACCTAATTAAATCATTTAATTTGACCCAAATTAATTATTAAATATAATTAAACCTTTAATTTGACTCATGATTAAATTAAATTAGCCTATTAAAATCTAATTATATCCCTTAACTTAATTTTTATGCAGATTCATCCAATAATCATTTAATTTAACATTGAATCTTTATTGTCTCTTTAATCTTGGGTACAATGAGGTATGATTGAGATCTCAATTTTATTAAAAGCATTAGCTTGATTCCTCCCATACATTTGTAACCCTTCTCAACCTGCTTTTGCCAAATTACTAGTCTTTTTGTTATTATTATTTTTATTTTTGTTTTTTTATTTTAAAAATAAATAAGGTAAATTTGGGGGCAAACCTAAAAATAGGTTATGATAGTTGCCCACTCTTTAGAATGCTTACAACAGAAAGTCTCATGAGGAACTTTAGATAGTAAGCTTATAAAGAAGAAAAAGAAACAAGAGATTGTGGATTTACTAGATCGAGAAATGGTTAATCCTTTTAAAAGATTTAGAAATGAGGGCTCAAAGGCCAACTTAGAAAGAGATAGGGTTAGAAAGTGCATTGTTTGAAAGATGAGCAAATGCGCACTTAGAAAGGAAAAGAGAGGCTATAAAGTGCACTCTCTAGGAGATAAGTGCTCAAAGGCGCACTTAAAAGAAACAAGATAGGGATCAAAGGCATACTAAAAAGGAAAAAGAGATAGGGCTATAAAGTGCGCTATCCACTACTAGAATTTTTATGAATATAAATGGAAACACTGACAGAATTTTTTCGTTGGTAGATTGTGGTGAATTTTACAAAAAGAATTTTTCATCGATATATCTATCGGTAAACACTGATGGAAACATTTCATTAGTATATACCGAGAGAATGATAGTGAGAAAATAATTAATAAAAAAACCACAAAAGTATAAAGACGTGTAACTTTTACCGACAGCTTTATAGATGGAATAAACCCAACTATAAAGTTCATCCATAAATATACCAATGAAAATAATCGTTCGGTATATATTGAAAAAATTACAAACATTATTATAGTTGGATTCAAAAACTTAAATCATACAGTGATGTAGCACTTTTTACCGACAGAATGGCTAATAGAATGCCTGATAAAATAATTGTCAGTAAATCCATTGAAAATATTTAATTTATGACCTCATGATAAACCCTCCTCTCCCCCCCCCCCCATTTCTCCTTCTTCCTTATGCATTTTTTCTGAAATAAACAACCACCCCCTTTCAATCTCAACATAATTCAATCTCTCACAACAAATCCGGCCACCACAACACTTGGTTTGTCATCATCTGTGTTCTGATTTAAATTTTATTGAGGATACTCCACTTTAAGTAAGTAAATCTACCATTTTTGTAAAACAATTTTTAAATGTTATTTGTTTTTGCATATTTTTGTACTATATGTATTATGTTTGGGTGTTTACCAGATTTTTATAGTTTTTTTCTCATACAATTTTGTTGTATGGATTTATGATTTGTACATGTTATGGTTTGTTTTAGATTTTGTAAAATTATATTTGTTTGTAAATTGATGAAACTTATATTGAATTTTTTACTTTGGTGTTTTGTGATGAAACAAATAATGGCTTAATTAACGGGTTTGTTTTTATATTGTGTCAATTTTATTGTCAAGTTGTAATTTTTAGTAAATGTGTGGAAATTTGAATTTATGTAGATATATAATTGATAGTGAATTAAAAGAACTATTAAAATAGATTGAATAAAATTGAGCTAAACCAATATTTTAGAAAATTTATTTAGTTAACATAATTAATTAATACATGTTGTCATCATTATTTATATAAGTTTGATATAAGTAATGGATGATTGTTCGTGGATATATAGAGATTGACCCCAAGGGTTACGGATGATGAATTATTATAATGGGATTCAGGGATTTATTAATTATGTACTATCTAATCCGAAAAATATTAGTGGATAGAGTATTAGATGTTCACGCAAGAGGTGTAAAAATAAAAAGTTTATCAATCCAAATATTGTAATAATGTATCTTCTACAAAACAAGGTTTATAGAGAAATACTTGTGTTGGTATGCATGTGGAAAACCATATATTTCTTACAATACCATGGTAAAAAAGATAGTTGGGCCAATTTCTAGTTCTAGCAATGTGCATGATGTTGTAGATGACTATAATGATCTTTATAGGAATATGGTTATGAATGCAATGAGAATGAATCAAGGTTATACAAGTCAATATCCAATCATAGATGAAGAACTTAAAACAAACGCAACCAAGTTTTTTGATCTTTTGAAAGATTATGACGAACCATTATGGGATGGTTGCACAAATCATAGTAAATTATCGGTTGTTGAACATGTGTTCACCATTAAGTTAGATCATAGTTTGAGTGATACCGGTTATAAAAAAAATTATTGAATGAGCAAGAAGCATTTTACCGAAAGGGAACAAGCTGAAAGATAACTTTTATACTGCTAAGTCCATAATGAAATCTCTCAGTCTAGGATACTAGAAAATTAACATGGGTCGAAACTTCTACATGTTGTCCTACCTTGAAAATATAGAGTTGACCAAGTGCAAAACATGTGGGCATTCTCATTATAAACCCACAACTAATAAGGGAAGGACTCTTGTTGCACACAGAAAATTTAGATACTTCATGATCACACTTAGACTGCAGAGGTTATTCATATGACTAAAGACTATTGAACACATGAAATGACACCAATCACATGATGTGGTAGATGTTGTGATGGTGCACATTTCTGATGGTGAAGCCTAGAAACACTTTAACAGTGTGCATCCTTAGCTTTCAGTGGAATTAAGGAACGTGCATCTTGGGTTATGTACATATGGATTCAATCCATTCAGGTCATTTGCTGCTCCTTATTCTTGTTGGCTGGTGATACTCATGGTTTACAACTTGCCACTTGGAATATGTATGAGGTCAAAGTTCATGTTTTTATCTATAGTCATCTCTGGTCCTAATAGTCCAGGTCAGAATATAAATGTTTGTCTTGACCTTTGATTAATGAGTTGAAGCAATAGTGATTATTTGGACCTTTGACTTATGATGTATCGAGGAAACAAAATTTTCATATAAAGGCAGCTTTGATATGAATTATCAATGATTTTCTTATTTATGAAATGGTTTCTGGTTGAAGCACACATGGAAAACTAGCATGTCTATATTGCATGGAAAATAACAAGGCATTTACATTAACAAACAATGGTAAAACAATTTATTTTTACTACCACTAGTGGTTTTTGCCAATGGATCACAAATACAAAAAGAATAAAAATGATTTCTTTTTTTGACTACCACCAATGGTTCTTGTCAACGGATCATAAGTACAGAAAGAATAAGAATGACTTCTTTGTTGGAAGAGTTGAAAGGGATGTTGCATCACCGATTCTTTCGAGTAAGGAATTGTATGACGTGGTGTTGGAGTATGATGACCTTATGTTTGATTTTTAATCTGGTAAGCAGAAGTTTCCTGGTTTTGGTTTGACAGCCATAACCTTGATGTTATGAACATAGAAAAGACCATGTTTAAGAATAGTTTTAACATAGTTATAGACGTGAAGGGGAAGACAAAAGAAAAAAGCAAGGTTAGAATGGATATAGCTTTGTTTTGTCACCGTAAAAATATGGAGCTGGTTTATGTTGGGTCATTAGTCGCAAAGCTCAAAGCTAGTTTTTCCTTAGAAAAACAAGCACAATTTTTTGTCTACTTATGGCTTAAAAGTCTGTATTTTTCTGATGGACGTACCTCGAACATACCAAGGTTGGTGAATTTGAAGGATTGGAGATTGTATGGAATGAAGAGCCCTGACTGCCACGTGTTTATGCAAACACTTATTCCATTAGTTTATCAGGATTTATTGCCAAAGGAAATACAAGATGCACTAATGAAGATCATTTATTTCTTTAGAGATATATGCTCCAACAAGTTAGAGACATAACATATGGAGAAGCTTGAAAAGAATATCATCTAGACAATATGCAAACTTAACATAATATTCCCTCCATTATTTTTTGACTTAATGAAGCATCTACCCATATATTTACCATTTGGGGCAAAAGTTGGAAGCGTAATCCAATATAGATGGATGTATCCATTCAAGAGGTTAGGGATTACACATACATCGTAATTAAAGTTTTTTGTCTTTCTTTGCATAATTCAAAATATTTGTTTAATTCCATGCATGTACTTCTTTAACCTTAAGAGAAAAGTAAAAAAAACAACGCAGATGTTAAGGCTTTGATATATGAGGCCTATATTGTTAAAGAGATCTCCACATTTATCTCGTACTATTTTGAGCCTTAATTGAGAAAAACAATTAATCACATTCCATGTCATGATGATGATAGGAAAAGTGCCTTCGAGTGGGAACATATTAATATTCTCCCATCCTGGACGATCCGTACCAAAAAATGTTGTCTCTCTCTCTTTTTCTATCTTTTTCTTCACTTTTATTTTTGTTCACGACCCAAGCCGAAATCAAGCATCTTCTTTTCTTCTTATCCTAAGGCATGTTGTCTTTTTTTCACTTTCATAGCAGGATCCATTTACCCGCAAGTACAAGGCCCAGTGGAAGGATGATCTTTCAATGTAAGTTTGTTTTACTATCACAATGACAAGTTTAATAATTTTTTTAAAAATAATTTCATTTAACGAATACAATTTTACGTTTACAAATATTGAGGCTGCTAGAACAATAACATCAACCTTTAAATTATCGATGGAAATTGTATTGTTTCAATGGAGCCAGGTTTCCAAACATCCTGAATGGAAACCGCAGGTCGATGCATGGTTTTTATGGTTAGCATTAACTTAAATTTTTTTATGTTAATTTGGTTAGTTTATTGAAATTACATAAATTTTTCTTTTATAAATTTTTATTTCAAGGGAAATTTTGAATGAAAGAGAGCTGATAATAATATTGTAAGGGTTTGGGAAAATCACACTGCAATTAAGTAAGATTAAATTCAGGATAAATGTTTTATTTTAAATATTAAAATTTTATTTTTCATTTACTAACAAATAATTAATTTGTACCATGTAGGTTGCGTGTTTATTGGTATGAGGCATAAAAGAAAGCAAAAAGAATATGCGAAAGAAAGAGAGCTTCCAGGTTGGAATGACGTGGGGGTTTAGAAAGATTTAGATCTTTGTATGTCTCAAAGGTTGTATGAGCAGAACACATTCAACATGTGACATCCATGCATTTCACTCCACCATCACATTCTAGTGGGGAAATCAAAACTGACATGTTCATGGTTCTGTTACCATGCATACTAGTGGCACCATTATGTTCGTCTCGCATGCAAAGCAAATAATAGGATTTTTTTTATTGTATCCATTGTTTATAAGGTGATTTTTATAAATATATTTAACTGACAACATTTTTATCTTGTAAGCTATGATTCTTGGACGCGAGCAAACCCGATGAAATGTTTTGTTGAAACACATGGGCGAAGTGATGACCGCCAAAAAGAAATGCAACAATTCATGGATAGTCGAGCTTAGCACTTTGTGGTATGTTGGTTTTTAACTATTTTTTTCTTAAGTTATTTTTTCTTTGAATTTGATGAATTTATTTTTTCTTTCTAGGATATATATAATAGTCAGTTGAAGGAGAGATACGAGGATAATCATTTGACCCATCAAGATCTTGATCTAGATTTGTAGTTGGAGGAAGAATCGTCTAGTAGACCTGATATAAATCGGGTGTACGGACTCTCTAACACTACAATCGTGAACTTGTAGACGGTCTGTAGTGCTTCGACCATTAGATGCTTGCAATTGACATTGAGCACTTAAACTCCGGAGTTCGCGGTGATGTTAGACTAACGAGTATAGGCTCGGATGGCCATCTTAATGAAAAATATGAATGACTCACTGATGATTATGAAGAATTCCGTCGATTGGTAATGGAGATGAGATCACAGATGAGTGGTACATTTGCACCTTCTAATTAGAACCATGGTACTAACGACGATCACCTTCCTCCTCCTCCTCCTCCTCTACCGTCACCTCTATTTTAGATTTATTGTATTTGAACATATAAATATTTAAATTTATAATAAATATTTGATTTTTATATTATTTTAGTTATTTTTGTACTTTTGTTCAATATATTTTTTAAAAAATATATTTTTAAAATATTATTGACGGGGTTACCAACGGAACAACTCCATTGGTATATTTTAGAGAGAATTGGAATAGAATTACTCTAAATGCCACTGCTATTGGTATTATGTTGGTGATATGTTATATTTACTGATGGATATACCAACAAATAAATAAATGTTCATTTGAACAATGCTAACGGTAATATACATATTGATAGACTGTGAGTGTTATTACCGACATAAATTTCTGTCGGTATCTGGTTGTGTAAATATATAAACTCATAAACACGACAAATCGAACAATAATAATGTTATTTATATATATAAAAAATTCATATTTTTTGATTACTAGGAACAAGGAAATACTCAAATAAACATGGAAAACAGAATTGTCAAAACCGATGAAAATAATAATTGAACAATATAAGTGAAAATTAGGATATGTATTTCATTTTTCATCATCAATCAGTTCTTTTTCTCGGGGTTGGTTCAGGGAAAGTTGGTGACATAGCACTCACGAGGGAGGCCGAGTGGGAATCGCTTGGAATCTTTGCAATAGTCATAGGTCATGTAATTGTCCCGCACCCATTTCATCTGGCCTTTGCGTCCGACATCGAGCTCTTCCCAGATCCATGAGTTGCTGATGGAGTTAGCAAAGCCAGATTTTGATTTACAAGAAGATGCTCCGTAAGACCAAGCACAGGCATTGACGTTGAAGTTCCTAAACGAAGCAACGAAGGGTGCTTTTGTCCAATCTGTCTTAACTCTTCCACCGCATGTTGCCCAGTCATCAGCTTCCCAAAGACTGGAGTAAATCCTCATTGGTTGGTTCTTAGGGAATGGAACGCCAATGGATTCTAAGTTCTTGAATTCTCTAATTGCAATGCCATCAACTGAAAAACTAAAATGCGAAACACAGAAAAAAAGGAAAAGGATCCTGTAAGAAATAATACCGATTGAAAGAAGGTCTGGGAAATTGTTTGTACTTACATTATGCGTTGTGGATTCCAAAGGATAGAATACGTGTGGAAATCGGCAGTGGGGTCAAACCAAAGATAGAATTGCTGCTCTCTGTTACCTTGGCCTTGGCTGAACACATTAGTGTGAAGAGTGTATGGCTGACCACTTGTATTTCCCAAGAATTCGAAGTCTATCTCATCGTGGTATGGCCCTAGAGAGGATAGCTGCCACAAATAATATAGTAGTTAGTTCGTTAGTCTTTAAAAGATGATTCATTGCTTTTAAGCAAAAACATAATATATATATGAAAGAAACTCACATAAAATGTTGTGACAGTGCCGGCCGAATTGCCATGGACAAGCTTGAGCTGGATATCAATCTTACCAAATAAATACTCTTTCTTGGATTGAAACCCTGATCCAGAATTTTTGTCAAGAATGAGGCTCAGACTATTGCCATTGTCGTATACCTTACCGTGGTCATGTCCCCAGTTGAAATAAAAATCATTGTAGAAGCTGCCGGCAGAAGCAACCACCAGAAAGTTTACTATCAGAGAGACTAGCAGCCCTGCTTTCATTGTCTTGTGCTGTTGTTATTGCTATGCAATGGGTAGACTAACTGAGTATGGATGGAAGAGAGAAGCGCGATTTTGAATTTGATGACTTGAATTTGATGTGAATACTATTTATATAATGTAGACGAGAAGGCAGGCAGGAGAGATTAGGTAATGCAAAAGAGTAGTCCTAATACTTTTTCAGGAAAAAAAAAAAAAAAAGAGTTGTAAATCAGTACTTCGGCACCGAATAATGGGCTTCCATGAACACTTTGCACGTCTGGACTCTTACATGTCAATACCAATAATCAGACACGGTTTTCAGAACTCTACCAACCTTTCGTTATACATGAACAGGTCATTTAAGAAGAAAAAAATGTCGTCGTTGAAATTCCCCATATTTGATCCAGGTTAGGTTTTAGGAGAAATCCATCAATTTTAGGATTTGATCTGTGCATAAAAATAGAATATATTTTTTTATTTTTTAAAATGAAGGACTTTTTTTTATTTTTTTAAAATTTCAAAGAAAAATTAAATATTTTTAATATTTAGTTTATATCTTTCAAGTATAAATTAAATTTATAATTCGATATTAGATAAAATTATTGAAAAAATAAGTTACAAACCCATAAATAATTTTAAAATGGTTATTGAATTTTTTAAAAAATATTTTTAGCTTTGTATTAGGTTATTTGATTAAACATTAAAATAAAAATAAATTAATTAATTAAATAAAAAATATTAGGGTGTGTTAAGGAACACACCCTTAGTGTAGGAGCTGGGGGGATTGGTCTCAAGCCTCAAAACCCAGTCCAATTGGGTCCCAACAATTTTTTTTAATTTTTTTTATAAAGAGAAGATCAGCTGGGCTGAGGTTCCAGTCCATCCCTGTTTGTCAGAAAGAGAGGCCGAAGAACGTGAATCAATTCACGTCTTGCATGCATCATAAAAAATGAAAACAAAATGCGTTACTTAGGAATGAAGATTACCTGACGCAAGGGGTGGTCGCTTGGTTGCCGTTGTTGGTCTGTCGTGAGGTTGTGGAGATGCTGGAGTGATTGGCGGTGCTGGTCTGGGAGGAGGACCACCTATGTTATTGTTGGTGTCCACGGTTGAAATGGAGGATTGGAAGTGCAGTCAATGTTGCTTAAGGCTGCTGCTTGCTCATGATGGTGATGACTGACGGGGCTGGTGCGGAGGAGCTGAGGCTAAGCATACAAAGCTGTTGCTGGAAGCTGGAAGCTGGAGCTCCTGTTACTGGTGTAGAGAGGAGGCTGGTGTTGCTGGAAGAAGGAGCTTCCAACACTGCTCACAGTGATTGGCTTTGCTGTTGGGTTTTAATGGAAAACGGGGTTATGAAGGGGCAAAGCTGGCATGACAGTTGGTGGATCACCATGGTTGTTGGAGGAGAAAGATGGCTGGTTGGGTAGCTAAAAAAAAATGGTGTGTAAATGATGGTTTTTTTGCTCAATTTTCACACGAATTTCCTCCCCCTTTTACACGAAATTCACCCTATTTACAGGGATGAAAGAGGGATATTTGGTTTTTATTTGGAATAAACCTTAGTCCTTATTTAAATGTCAAAAAAGATCCCAACTGTTGATCAAAAATCATTATCACAAGCTGCAAAACTAGGCTTTAAAGGTTGATCAGGTTAACCTTTTTGGGGCGGCATCACGGTGACTACAGAGGCGACCAATCAACGGGAATCATGTTGGGGCATAGTATGGTATAAGGCTATGAGAGTAATGTCTTGTTTATTCTGTTTGGTAGAGAGATGAGGCATTAAATGCTTTTAAAAAAGTAGCCTCCCAACCAGCTTTTTTAGTACAAAAGGTTGAAGATGATGAACAATGACCAGATGACAAGTCATATCGCCTCTTTTTTATTTAGGTGTTGGTCAAAACGGTGTTGTTTTATACCAAAACAAACCATTTTGGTCAAAACACATGGTTTCATTGAAATGAAATGACACTATTTTAATACTTTTAAGGTTTTAATCTGGGATTTAACTAAAATGCAATTTAGTTATTTGGCTTTTGATTTCTTTTCATTGCATCCCTAATTAACTTCAAACTTTTAATTTTATACAATTTTACCCTTGTCAAATTCAAATATTAAATCTGGTGTTTAGCGCTTTTTTATTTTGACCATTAGTTTTGGATTTATACAAGTTGATCCTCAATTGACAATCTAACTTTCAATTTGCTTCAATTTCACCCCTATTTTCAACCAAATTGAGTCCTCGAAGTTTAACAACTATTTCAAAAAGGTCATTGGTTGTGAATTTCTTCAATTTGACACTTAATTGATCCTAAACTTTGATTTTCTTGCAATTTTGTCCCTAATTTCAACCAATTGACTTTGTAAATATTAAATTTGGTCCTTTAAAATTCCAATATTCTCAATTAAACCCAAATTAAGCTTCCAAACTTAACTTTTCAACAATTAAGTCCCTAATAAAGTTAATTTGATCCATTAAAAGTATAGTTAAGTCCTTACAGCTAATTAAATCTTTTAATTTGACCTAAATTAATTTTTAAACATAAATAAACCCTTAATTTGACTCATGATTAAATCAAATTAGCCTATTAAAAATCTAATTAAGTCCCTGCACTTAATTTTTATGCAGATTCGTTTAATAATCACTTAATTTGACCTTGAATCTGTATTTTCTCTTTAATCTTAAGTACAATGGTGTACGATTGGGTTTCCAATTTTATTCAAAACTCCAGTTAGATTTCTTCATATATTTGAAACCCTTCTCAACCTACTTTTACTAAATTGCTAGTCTTTTTGTTGTTGTTATTATTATAATTATTATTTGATTTTTAAAAGGAAAAAGGAAAAATTTGGGGGGAAACCTAAAATGGGTTATGACAACAAGTACCCCTCATGTATGATTTTAACTCCATGTATAATCGTTGGAGTTCGACTATCTCAACACCAAGTCATTATGTCTTAGCAGTAAGATTGGTCATCTGAGCTTCAACTTGTTGATTTAAAATTGATTGGAACTCTAGAGATTAAGTGCTTGGAATCAATTGTGAGCATCTAATAGTGGAAACACTTCTTGTCATTCGCAACTCCTCGTTTGTATTGTTTGAGATACCGTACCAATTTCTATCGGATCCCCAAGACAATCTGCCTCCAACCATAAATTTAGATTAAGCTCTTGATGAGTCAAAGGATCGTCCCCGTTTATCTTCTACAACTGAGTGTTATATGTTTCCTACCAAAAAAAAAATAATAACTTAAGAAAAGAAATTGTTGAAATTTAACATACCACAAACTTCTAAACTTGACTATCCATAAGTGCTGCACCTTTTTTAGACGGTCATCATTTCACAATGTGAGTTTCTACAAAAAGCTCCATCAGTCTTGGTTTGCGTCCAAGAATTATAGCCTACAAGAAAAAAAATATTGTTAGTTAAACATATGAATTATAAAAAAAAAAGAATTTTAAAAATATATGTAATAAAAAAGATTCTTACCATCTATTTTGCATGCGAAAAAAACAGAATGGATCTGCCAATGGGCATGGTGATGGAACCATAGATCTTTATGTTCTAGTTATCCACACCAGATTGTGACTGCCACATGAAATGCTCACACCTCACATGCTAAATGTATCCTTTCTATATAGCCTCTGAGACGTAATGAGGTTTGAAATCCCTTCAAACCACCATGTTTCTCCCGCCTGGATGATCTCTTTCTTTAGGATATTTTTTGGCTCTTTCTTGAACTTTATACAAACAATCACGTAACCTATATGGTATAAATGAATAATCAGTTTGTTGTAACCTAATTTTGGCCCATTAACATTTTAATTTAATTTTACAGGGTTTAAAATGTAAAATTAAAATATCAGAGACTTATTTCGATGAAAAGAGGATTTGTCAACTTACGTGAAAACTAGGGACTACAATGTGCTTTTGTCATTCTATCCCTATCCTCAAGATAATCCCTATCTTCAAGATAATTATTTTCTTCAAGATAATGATAGTTGTCCGCTTTCAAATTTGATTCTTAATCAAATTCAAACTTCAAAGAAGAGAATAAATTTGATTAAAACTTTGTTTCTTGCACGCGAAGGGACTCTTGTACTATAAATACAAATCTCAATGTATCCACAAGGGAGGGGGAGAGAAGATAGAAAAAAAAAACCCTAGAGGGGAACAAACACAAAAAACCCCAAGAGGAGGCCATTATAAGAGAGAACACAAAAAAAAAAAACCAAGAACAGAGGGAGGAGAGACTAAAAAGAGGAGGAGGAGAGCATTCTCTAGTTGGTGTCTGCACTGTTAACTTCAGCTTCACCAGGTAAAGTCTTCTTCTTCTCTCTATTTCTGTGTAATTGTTGCAAGAAAACAGTGCGAAGGTAATTAGTGGGCCGGATCTTGGCTTTAAGCCCAGCCAGCCCAAATTATGTTTATTAAGGGTGTGTTTGGCAAAACACACCCTTGTGCCTTGACCATAATTTTTATGTCCATTTTAGTTTGATATTTGACCAAACGAGCTCCTCGCACTTTGATTTATTTTTTTCTTTGCATTTTGTTTTTTTTTTAAGTTATGTGCTCAATCAGTGGCCTATTATTGTTAAATGTAAATCTATCGTGCAATATTTTTTTATTTCCATCTAAAAAGGGCAAATAATAATAAAGGATAAACAAGAAAAAATGACATAGAAAATTTCTTCTTCAAATTCATTTTTTTGCGAAAATATTCACAGATGTCAGAGTCAAGAGTATTGTATTTTTTGGATTTGTGAGATATTTACCAACGCCAGAGTTGGAAATATTCGTAGGAATTGTTCATTGACACCAGAGTCAGGAACATGAAAGGAAGAATCAAAAAAGGGAAAAAGGAGAACAAATTCTTAGCAATTTTAGACAAAATCAGCAATGCAGTATGCCTCAGGTAGGACACTTAGGGGGTGATAACATCTTTTCTTTTGCGTAACCAGTCCCATACCATAGAATCTATGTTGACCAGTTAGGATTTCTAGTGACCATAATACTAGGTGACGACTCCTTGAACAAGACAGTTTTCCCTAAAAGAACAAGATGCCAGATATTTGTTCTTTTTTTCCAATCGATTGATAATTTTTAATTGATCGCCGCGATGTCCGAGTGTGGCACAGTTAATAAATAAAAAATAAAATTTTAACATTTAAATAATAAATATAACATTGAGTATTCAATCTTACCTACTTGATCTATGATTCTCATAAACCCTCCTAACAACAACATTGTCAACCCTATCTTTGTAAAAATTTTGCCTGCATATCAAGTTTGTAAAAGAATTAGCTCATTAAAATTAATGAATTAACTAAATTAACATAATAAAAAAAACATTGTTTAAGTATATACCCTGAACTTTTTAAACCATGCATCAATTAAGGGTTCCATTAAGGATTTTTGGAAACTTGACTTCATTGAAATAATGACACTTTCATCGAAAATTTCATCTCTTATGTTATCGTATGGGTAGCCTCAACATTTGTAAATTGAAATTAATTTTTCAAAAATTAAATGTTCTTAGTTCCTACAGCTAACATAGCAACCCTTGTTTCATTACTGAGTCATAAATCTACCTTGCCTTCAACTAATCTTTTACTTTTCTTTAGTTCCTGAAGTAAAAGCTTCATCAGACTTCTTTGCCTTTATGGTTACAGGTATTCTTTGCAATTCCTTCTCTAATGTATTTTCTTTCCACAATGATGACAAGTGCCTATGTCTTTCTTGATGCCCCCAATAGGTTTATTTGCTTTAAAGACAACATCCATATTCTTCTTATCATTCTTTTAAACATTCTAGAAGACTGAACTAGAAGAATTGGACATGTTTCCTTCTTAAGGACCCCTTTAACAGTTTTAAGAATGTTAAGCAATTCTGGCAATGTACTATCCAACTTGCTCATGTAATAATTCATAATGAATTGCGAAAAGTTTTAGGGTAATGACTACAACACCAAGTCAACATTTAACTCATGGTCCATGAAAAAATCCAATTGGCCTAATATCTTAATATAACCAATCATTTTCAAAACGTGAGTGTTCATTGAAGAACCCTTTATCATCTTATAACGGAACAATTCATTAGAGGTCTCATACCTCTCAGTCTTACTGGTTTCATCAAAAAATTCTTTAAGATGCATAATCGTAGTATGGACATCCATATTCTCATGTTGTTTTTTAAACTCAAATGACATAATGATTAACATCACATATGCAGCATGTTCATCATCATCAACATGACACTGATATTCATTCCTAATTTCTTTAGCATCCTTAGAGAGGGAATTTAGAATTGGTTTTTCAATAACATACAATCTCTTTTCTTGCTTGAGAACAATTCTCATATTTTGGTGTCAATCTAAGAAACTTAGTTTAGTCAATTTGTTAGCATCAAGTATGCTTTATATGAATATGTTACTACTTATTTTATCTATTAATCTATTAATTAATGTAAAGATAATGAATATTAGTTTAATACATACATATTTAAATCCAAAATTAGATAAGTTCTTTAATCCTAATTTGGTCTCCCACTATTTTCTTGCAAATTAATAGTCTTTCCTATTAATTTAGGAAATTTTGCTTATATTTTCCTAATTGGCTAGGATCCCATTTAATTTATCTGACCTTGAGTGACTCAACAAATCAAAATAAATTAAATTAGATAGCAAACATATTTTATCAATCACATCTTTATGTTAATCCTAAATCAGTTAGGTGACAACTCTTTGTCTAAACATATCTCGCATAACCCATGCCTCTAACCTTATATGATCATGAGTAACTCATCCAATTCATATAGATTAGTAAAGTAGAACCCAATTTTATAGCATGAGTGACTCATCCAAATTATATAGGTTAGTTAAGTAGAACCCAAATTTATAGCATTAAACATATTCAATTAACAGTAACCTTGAGTAACTCAACAAGTTATCCATAAATAAAACTTTAGTTTTATGTACATAAAATTGAAAGACAACTTTTCTTGTTCTCAACATGTACTTAATATTTTAACGAGAGATTTAATAATTAAATAGGTTTCATTCAAAACATGACATAACAAATATATATTTTATGCATAACAATTTATATACAAACATACACCACTAACATACCATTCTAATTGAATGATTATGGACAAATCTAAGCTAATTCCCTCAAACAATTGAAGGAAATTAGATGATCAAATCCTAGGTGTTGTAGCAAGTCTTTATAAGTCCATTGCAAACACTTCAGATGTATCCTTCATTGCCATTTCTTTCTTCATCTTGAATTACATAATAATTTTCTATCTAAATTCCTACATTTCTAAATTATATAGCATTTCCATAATTAATTAAAAAATCTCAAGTTACATTTGAGGGGAATTATATAAGAAAACATGACAACCCAGAAGAAAAAATAGAGATAAGTCAGGACACATGAGCCCTATTTAATAAAATTACAACCATTAAAACATCAAATAAAAGCACAATCACATTGGTGTTTAATGTTCATAATCATCCATCATACATAATAACATATTAATATGCATTGGTGTTTAATGTCCATAATCATCCATCATGCATAATAACACATTAATATGCATAGTAAAATTATTGCATGCTTCAATTCTAATTCTTAACTTTATGTGCAATTTTTATAAAAAATAATATTTCTAACATTTACAAATATTAAATCAAATTTAATTTGATAATTTCCCAAACATAATAATTTTTATTTAATATAAATTTTCTTTGAAAAACAATTTTCAAAATTTAATAAGAAACTTAATCACATTAAAATTATTATTAATATCCTAAACTATTTTAAGATTAATTAAATAAAATTTTGATTTAAAAAACTATGTTTACTTTAGAAAAACTATTTTTGTAAACATTATTTAATTAAATCCTAATCCTATTAGGATATGACAAAACTAAAAAATTTTGAATTAAACATTTTAATTCAATCCTAATCTAATTACAAAAATTAATTCTATAATTAATTTAATTTAGGGTTTCAATTTTAATATAAAATTATTATTTTATATATGAAGGGCTAAAATTATAATTTCAGCTCCAAATATATCTAGAAGTAATTAGATATAATTTTTAGGTGTATAATTGTAATTTTATCCTCAAAACCTTAAAAAGGCTATAGGGGTATAATCATAATTTCTACCCCTTCATTTTCTTGTAGCACTCTTGCTGCTGCTGCTACTAGCATAGGCAGTCCTCAATAGTGGTAGCAGTTCTGCTGCTGCACTTGATGGCAGCGCAGGGCAGCTGCTCTCATGCTGTCTTGGTTTGGCGTTGTTGTGCCTTTCTGCCAGCGATAACTAGCTATATGTGTAGCATAGTCATGCGCACCAACCACACTGGTGTCACTACTAGTGGCTGTAGTGGCCACCTAAAACAAAATACCAAATTCAATGGTGGATTCCAGCCAGAATACTGAAATTCAGCCAAATTTAGCTAGAACAGTAGCCACTCTATAAAAAAATTCATGAGAAAAAATAATTTTTTCACATAAAATTAATTCGTTTCTGAATAGTGTCCATTTATTGCAGCTCTACACTTAAATTCATTATGGATTACAATAATAAATTTATAATTTATCCCCTCAGTCTAAAAAATCTTTGGCATGGTTGATTGGGGGAGAGCGGGGAAGGATTTGTTTATGAATATTTTAAAAACAGAAATGACTTGGGAGATTAAAAAAAAAACATTGGACTCATTTGTTAGGGCAATTTTAGATTTTCACTTTTGAATTCACAATTAAGTCACTAAAATGCCTATAAAGTAAAAAAAATATCCTTACCTTCGATCCATGGTTATTTTCATCTTTTCAAGATGGTTTTTCTTGTTATTTTTTAGTTTATTGAGTGCAATTTGATCTTTTTAATCAAGATTAATAGATATTAAAATAGAAAAAGTTGTTGTGTGTGGAAGGCACCCGTGCACTCTGAACGGCCCGTGTGGTGCTTTCAAGTGGCCAATTGTATTCTTTTTATTGTCATTGAAAGCGTTATTGTGCTCTTTTCCTCTTGGTACAACACATGTTGATGTTAGTGAGGCGATTTGTTGTTGGTAAATCCTTTTTTTCTTTTCTCTTTCTTTCTTTGAAAAGTATAAATTGACTCTCTTTGTTATTGATATTTCAACTTCAATTCTTATTTTTTTTATTTCTAATTTTTTTGACTTTTTTGTAAAAGTTTTATTTGTTTTTAATTTAGTCTTTTAATTCTAATTTGTCATATATTATGTTTTACAATTTTGTCCTTATTATTTTGATTTCTAGTTTTTTTACTTTGGCCTTTTTTAAAAAAAAAAATATTGGTTTTGAATTCTATCTTTCAATCCAAGTTCATAGTATTATTTTTTTTCAATTTAGTCCTTATTCTTTTTATTTTTTTTAAAGTTATTTTTCTTTTCGGTTTAGTCCTCTAATAGAAAAATTTTCAATTGTCCTCTAATTTACTTTTTATTTATATTTTTACCATCATTCTTTTAATTAATTACTATTTTTAATTTTAGATTCTTTTGTGTAATTGATTTTTTTTCTTGATTTCATCCTTTAGCATTTGATTTGCTAAGGATTGGACTTCATGGTTTTTTTTCATGTATGTTTTTTTTGTCTAACGTTCAAGGTCACAAGTTTAAAAAGTAAATGCGGGTCGACATCCTTTATCGGCTTATTTTATTTTTTGATTTTGTCGTTTGATATTACTTTTTAAAAAAAATAGTTTTATGGTTTTTTTCAATTTATTTTCTATTAGATTATCCTGATCCCATGACCTCGACTATAAGTTTCGAGAGTTAACCCAAGTTTACTCGCCTCTTATAACTCAGGTTACATACATGTATATGATGCTATCTCAACTTTATTTAAGCCAGTTTTTTTAGTCCATTTTTTATCCAATTTAATGCTTCAAAAGATTTTTTTTCAGGTTATTGTAATATATATATATATAAAACGTAGTTTGTTAGCTATCATTGCATATGTTTTATCATCTTATAAAAAACTCAACATTTTAAACTCGATCGAAGCTATAACGTTAGTTTTTCTTATTTATTTGAAATATCCTTGCAACACGCACCTAGACATTATTTTTTATGGAAAAAAAAGCGGAGATGTCTATGTCTAGTGATATAATATACAAAAAAGATGTAACTTTCCATGATGAAGTTTCTTACTTCGGATACTCTAAATATTGATAGATACTTGGATACAGTTACTGAGATGGTATATATGGTGTCAGACTTTGATCAACTGTGGCCAAGAATTCCAGTTAATTCTCACCAAAATATTGGGACATTTTTTTTAAAAAAAGAAAATATTTGGACTTGTTAGGAAGATGTCTATGTCTATGTCTGGCAAGGTATATGGAACTTTTGTTTCCGCATTGGAATTGCACATACAAAGATTTGTATATAAGGATAAACATTACCTTCAATTTAAAAGCTTAGAATAATGAGTTGTATATATTTAAATACCTTTTTTTGGTTTTTTTTAATATGAGATAGTTATCATTCACTTGTACACTCAATAAATCTCCTTTTCATTTAATTTTATAACCCGTAAAATTAGTTAAGGTGCGCGCAAACTGACTCGGACATACACGTAAATAATAATAATAATAAATCTCCCTCTCACATGTGAACCCAACCAATTTGAATACAACTTTCTCTCTAATGGTTATATTTAATAATCTGAGTACAATGTTTAGAGCTTGGAGCTGATCTCTTTTTCTCGATCATAGAAAAGCGAACAAAGTCATGGAAGCCTATCCACAATTATCACTTGTCCCAAGCCGGAACCTTGGCTTCGACACCAATTTATTTGGGAGGTACATGGGCCTCCACATCTATATTGTGCTGAGAGGTAATTATCTATTTGTCAAACTTCTACGTGGCATGCGGTTATTATCTAGAAATAAAAGAGATAAAGTAATTGAGACAAAAACAATATTACTTCTGAAAATGAAAAGAGAAATGAGTTTTTATCTATATCTTAAAAGAAATTGTTAGTTAATTTTATATCCCTCGTTCGACAAAAGAAACAGAGACATAAACTTAACCAAATTTTTTCTACAAATATCCTTTTAAACATTCATAATTAGAATCTTCAGATTTTACATTCATATTTTAATTAACTTAATTTCCATCATTAAATTTCAAAACTAATGAATATAAACTACCAATTCATATTTTATTATTAAATATATTTTAAGAAATTATTTAATGAATGAGTAGATGATAAATATTCTTAGTAATGAATTATCTTTTTTACTATTATTACAATTTTTTTTTTTAAAAAAAAGATTTTAATGAGTAAAGAAATTACCAATTTAATTTTTTTTTTAATAATACTAATTATAAACTAAAGTGAATATAATGATCTTTATTTATTATTTCAGACATTACAAGTTCAATGATAATACAAATTAAAGGTAAAAAAAAACTTTTTTATGTTTTCTTGAGTTTTGTCCCTCATCAAGCAAACAAAATAAAAAGATATTCATGTTGTCTTGTTTTTTTCAATGAAATATGAGATATTTATTAATAAGCAATAAGCCATTAAAAACATGACTTAACAGAGAGTACAGTACAAAAACAAATTTAGAAGAGTTAAAAAACTTAGTAACAAAACTAAA
>Ga0325405_1000609_pt1 | contig 34982 bp, 19 predicted proteins | sample PopdelMetagenome_21_FD_205663 | JGI IMG/M metagenome (GOLD analysis project Ga0325405, IMG submission 205663) | Populus deltoides microbial communities from Bellville, Georgia, United States - Xylem-Control-R2 | ecosystem: Host-associated > Plants > Phyllosphere > Stem > Wood/Secondary xylem... | reverse complement strand
ACTTGTTTGAAATACCATTAGTGGATCCTCTAACCTTGACATGTGTTGTTATCATTGTTGAATCTTTACGTTAATCTTCCATCTCAAAGTTCTCATCAACTTCTTCTTTATTATTATTATTATTATTATTATTATTATTATTATTATTATTGTTGTTGTTGTTGTTATTGTGTTACTGTTAACTATAATTTATACAATTAACCTCCTTGTGGTTCGACCCCGGTCTTGCCGGGTTATTTATTACTTCGACACTCCTGCACTTGAGAGAAGACATCAATCTTTTGGTCGTGTCAATATACTCTCAAGTAATTGATCCCACCTTGACAGCAGCTAAACGTCAATTCTAGACGTCTTCTTCTTTTTAGCTTGAACCTTAGAAGGATCTCTTTCTTTTCTTTTACCACTACTCTTGTGTTACTGCTGCTCGACATATTCAACCCGCAAACCATTTGAGACATGCCATTCTTCAAATTTGGAATCCCATCCTCCTCCAAATCACTGCATCCTTCTTCCAAATCAACACCATCAATGTTGACATTGCTTGTGCTAGGATTGACATCAATGCCACCAAGTACTCTTAACGATGAAGCCCACGCATACTCTCTAGTAGCAACAATGTTGGAATATATTTTGTCAAATTCAAACTTTAAAGATGGTTTAATACCAGCATGTCTAAATTTTTTGGCTCCTCTAATTTTCTACATAAAAGAAATGAAAATAATTAACGCAATAACAAGTATTAAAAAAATTTATGAAATCTGACAACAACAAATGAAATTGTTAGGATCACAAGGAATTAACCTGAATTTTTGTTTTTCACCACTCATTGTTAGTTGAAATTGTTCATAATTCACTACTCCAACCCATACCAATTTTAGAAATTAGCTTTATCCATATCCCTCAATCCTTCTTGCATCCATCCCATTTGTTTTTCAGTTGTGTTTTAGTGAATGCATGACCAATTTGTTCTTTAAATGATATTATAAGAAATTTTCATCCCGTTATATCAAAATGAGTATTAGGTCTCATTCCCATGTCAATGGCCTTAATGCATAGGTCACAAAATGTATGCAAGATTTTCTTTGTCCAAGCAGCCTTATTCATAGATTCAAGACCTTCCATTGTATCTTTTAAAACATTTAACAAAAAAAAAACAAGCAATGATATCATGTTTATATGCAAAAATCAGCATTAACACAAACACAAAATACTTATTATAAATAATAAGAAAAACTGAAAAGTATAAAATGCATGTTGTGGAACACTTTAGTTTATTGAGTATTTGACAAAACACACTTTAATAACCCTTCTTTAAGGAAAACTGAAAGCATGAGGTGTTGATACAATGTAATTTCAATAATTTGTAAGACAAAACAAAACAACAAACAGTAGGCTGTGAGGGATAATTATAAAGATGACTATAGGCATGTCACATGCTTGCTTACTGTAAAAATCAACAATGTCCTTTCTTTGTTCTTTCCCCGGCTTTCTAGTAATTGAATTTCAATTTTTGAAATTAACTACCTTATTTATTTGTTAGGGTTATTATTGGAGCAACAATTGTTCCTGTTAATTTTTTAAAAGTGAATTTTAGTTATATTTAAACATTGGATGCCTTTTTCAATGCCTTATTTCCCTCAATATCAAACTAGCAGCATAAGGGACATATAGTAGAGCTAGCATCAAAGTCATACAATACAAATCAAGTGATTTTTTTTCAGAGAGAATGGGGGTATTAGACTTTCTATATTGAACAGAAATGCTAAGCAATAATTAATGCAATTTTCCATTCTCTGTTTCAATCGCAACAACTTTACCTAGTTATAGCAAACACTGTTTTCTACAAATCAAACCCAATCTGTAATTTAAGACTTTTGTTTGTTATAAACAAGATGATTATTAACTCCTCTATATGAAAAAAAAAAAAACCTCAAAACTTCATCAATTATACAACACTCTAATTCAATCCTCACAAAACAAAATATTACACTTCCTTCCCTCTATATACAAAAGGAAAATAAAGAAGCAGCAGTTAAATCCAACTAATAATCAACCTAAAAGGAAACCTATTTTAGAGTAGACAAACCATGTTAATAAATTAATAAAACATATAAAACTCCATAAAATATGAGTAATTGCAACAGAAAAAAAATTATAAAGAAATATCACCTTTAAGAATAGGTTGCATACAAGAGCATTAGTTTGTAGTTAATTAACAATATTGACATCTAATCACAATTAAAATAAATTAAAATTAAAATTTATAGTTAATTAAAATAAATTTTTAGACAGAGATAAAAAAAAAACTCATGATTAATGTTTATTACAAAAATAGGTCGCAACACCTTTATTCTTTTCTTGTTTGAGTTTTCCTAGTACTGATTTGCTGTTCATTTCTACAAACCAAAAAAGTAACGCAATATTAGCCCAAATAATATGAAAATCTATGTTGAATTTGATCTAACTTGAAGACGAATGAAAAAGGGATGCAAGGATATATGATTTCAATTTACAGAAAAAAAAATACAAAGCTTATTAATCCCTGAAAATTACTTTTGTTGAACGAGTTTGGCAAGGTAAATTCAGAGAAATAGAAGGATGCAAGTTAGAAGAATATCAAGACGAGAGAAGGGGACAGAGGGAAATAACAAGGCAGAAAAAATTTGGGAATGAGATGATAATGATAAATCTAAGAAATGATTAGCAATAGTAGACAGGATTTTCAGATCTGTTTTTTCCAATAGTTTTATTCTCTCTAATTTTTATCAGTGCAAGTGAGAGAATGCTTTCAAAAAGCAAATGGAAATTGCTTTACAGAAACTGAGGTTAACCTCAATTTCTGGTGGAACCAACATGCATAAAAAGTGTAGTTCATATATAACTAAACTGAGGTTAACCTCAATCTAGTGGGTTGTTTCCGTAATCTTTTGCTTGGTTTTCAATAGGCAATGAGTTAATTTGTTCACATAATTTTGAGGGTAGCTAGCTTTTTATTTATATTTTTCTTTTTGAGTTTCATTCTTGGGTCTTGTCTCTCATTTTTATCTTTGATCATCTCTTTTCTAATAGATTTTCTTTTGTCAAAAAAAGAAAAAGAAAAAAAAGAAGATGAGCATGTATGATCTTATTAACTTATCCAACATGTTAGCATGCATTCCCAGTTATTTGTTAATAACTCATGCTAGATTTTTGTTTATAGCGTTTTAGACTTTTGGTTTTGAATTACAATCATGATTGTCAGCTATGCTGGGAAGAGGTGCCCGGTGGCAGGTGCATAGGCTGATGCTGGACTGCTACTCACAGTGCAGGCATGATGGATTCCGGCGGATGAAAACTGCCTTTGGGTTGCTGGAGTTGAGGATTTACTGCCGTTGCTTGTGGGGCTGGCACTGTGAGCTACGGGAGAAATTAGTAGCAGTGAAAGGAAAGATCATTATACTTGTCATGGCATCATGTATAATGGAAAGATCATATGCCAGTGAATTGCAGGTGGCAATCTTCTTCTTTTTCGGCCACACATGTTCAAAAGTCTTTGGAGATTGACTGTGCTTGAGAATGATATCTTGAGTTTTTCAAGTGATTCAAGCGGTGAGCAGCAGAGCAAATGGTCAAGTCGCTCCTCTCCTCTGTAGGTACCCAATCCCTGAACTACTGTCCCAAAATCATACAAGTTATCTCTCTACAAAATTCATACCAGATTAAATCTAGAATTAATTTAATTAGATCAATCGAGTCGATCAATATTTTTTTTTATTTAAATTTAAATTAGGTTTATCATATTAACCTAAATAGCCATATTTTACACACAAATTTGATCTACTGTAAGTGATTCCCCCTTTTCATTAAAGGAGTCTAATGAATGATTGACGTGATAGGATTGAAATGGAAGATTTATGGACTGCGAGGGAGAAGATACAGTTTGCCCTTTTTAAATACGGCGTCGTTGTGGAAAGTGCTCCAGCAGTAGGGGGCACCGCGACACCGTTTATAGGAAAGATGAGTCTGCGAGTCGTCCTTTTTACCGTCTTCCCCGTCCAGCAAGCATCGCATATAAAAAAATATATGTGATAAAAGGCCCTCCGCTCGCTCTGTTTTCACACTGCGAAGCAAAGCACCGCACCCTTTTCTCCCTCTTCTGACTGAAGATCAGAATTCTGATCAATACGCTCAAAACAAGCAAGATGGTGATGGTTCGAATCCGCAGCAGAGACGGGCTGGAACGCGTCTCCATCGACAACACAAACATCACAGTTTCCCAACTCAAAACTCTAATCCAAAACCAACTCCAAATCCCTATCCGCAGCCAAACCCTTTCTACCAACCAAAGCCTCCTCTTAGCCAAATCACCCTCCGATCTCCTCAAATTCACTGACATGTCCAACCCTGACACTCCTCTCTCTTCCCTCAGCATCTCTCACGGCTCCCTTATCTTCTTAGCCTACGACGGCGAGAGAACTATTGCCGGCCCCGCTGTTCGACCTGCTGGTTCTTTCGGCCGGAAGATGACGATCGACGATCTTATTGCCAAACAGATGAGAGTCACCAGGCAAGAAAATCCCCACTGCGATTCTGTCTCGTTTGATCGCGATTGCGCTAATGCGTTTCAGCATTATGTTAATGAAACGCTCGCTTTTGCTGTTAAAAGAGGTGGGTTTATGTACGGAACGGTGTCGGAGGAGGGGAAGGTTGAAGTCGATTTCATATACGAGCCCCCGCAGCAGGGGACTGGAGAGGTTTTGATGCTCTTGAGAGATTCCGATGAAGAAAAATTAGTGGAGGCGATTACGGCGTGTTTGGGAATGAGGAGAGTGGGGTTTATTTTTACGCAGACTATAATGCAGGACAAAAAGGACTATACGTTGTCGCATAGGGAAGTTCTTCAGGCGGCGGAGCTGCATGCTGAGAGTGAATTGAAAGAGTGGGTTACTGCGGTGGTGAAGTTGGAGGTAAGTGAGGATGGGGGAGCCGATGTGCATTTCGAGGCGTTTCAGATGAGTGATATGTGTATTAGGCTGTTTAAAGAAGGATGGTTTGAGACGGAGATTGGGGAAGATGCCGATCCTAAGTTGTCTAAAATGAAGAAAGATGTGGTTGTTGGTACCAAGGATGTTAAGGAGGTCGATAATGATTTTTTCTTGGTCGTTGTCAAGATTTTAGATCACCTGGTATGTTACGCCTTAGTCTTTTTCCTTAAATTTGATAATTGCATTTCTTTTGTTGTTGTTTATTTTCTGATGTTGGGCTTTATCTTTGGTTGATAAGTATTCTTTTCCCTGGGAATTAGGATTTTGCTTTATTGATTGATAGTTGATAGTTGATTTTGCTTTATTGGATTTTAGATGGAAGATTTCTTATTTCATTGTGTTAAGCTATTTCTGGACTGAAATTGTCCAAATCTTCATTAACGAGAAGGGTTTATAGCATTCCAGCAATGTGGAAAGAGAAAATAACATGAGGGGCAAAAAAAAGAAGAAGAAGAAAAGTTTGGGAGCCAAAAGGTTAACATTTTATCATATGCATTAGAGTGTGCTTCAGAGTGACTTGGGATGTGATTCTCTTTCCGGGTCGGGGCTCTTTTCTTTAGAATTTTTGCAGCTATACATGTGTCAATGGTTAAGCTAGAGTCATTGGAACTGGATATGAAGTTTTACATAAATCATTATATTTGCTAGAGATGAATTATTTATATATTCCTTTGTGGTCTTCTTCTTTTTACTAGGCCTTGCATGACTAAGTTTTTTGGTTTGTGTTACTGAATCTCACGGATGTGTCATGTGCAATTTACCTGTGTGTGGGTGAGTGTGTAAGAAAGAGAGAGGGGGGGGGGGGGGTTGAAGGGTCTCGTATAGATTGTTTGCTCAACAAATATCATGGAATAACGAGTCAACCATATTTTATAACCACAAAGAGTGGATATGGATATGCTGGCAACAAAGATGGCAATATCTTATATATCCAATAAATCATAATATTTTCAGGATGGGGGTATGGTTATTTTATGTGCTGGCATTAGACAATAACAGTTATGTTCATGTGTTATGCAAAAACAAGATGGAATGTTTGCTGTTGAGGTGTATATAGTTTGTCAACCTTTACACAAAAGGTATACTTATTTGGAGGAGTATCGGAGCCTAAAAGGATCCTTTTTATAGCTAAATTCTCTTAGAGTGGTCTGAGCATGATTCTTGCTTGAAAATGAAGAGAAGCATTTGAAGGGATGGTTTAGAGATATAAGTTATGCTATACGAGGGATTCTGTCTAGCTGTGGAGTCACGCAAGCCTTTGGGTTAGAGTATGAAGCAACCTTGTTTGATTATTCAAAAAAGTAGTTTCCAAGCATTTTTTCAAATCCTTGCTAGATATTAGATTCAATGTCGTCTGACAGTTGTATAAAACAAGCAATATATATCTTTCATGTTCTTAGAGAATATGTACAGGGATGGTGTTTGTACATTACAGTAATGAGGAAAACAAAACCTGCACTTATCCCACAGTAGAATTACTGTGTGACCGAACACATTGCATCCTATCAATATGACATTCATAGGATGAGGGGGCAATAACATACTACAAGTTGTTTGTCCTCTAACGTGTGTGTGATATTAATATTAATTGGTGTCTCGCATGGAATTTATTTGATGCCATATGTTTCCATTGTGGAAATTGAACTGTACAAATGACACAGATCCACTAAGAAAAAGAAATGGGTGAATAATCAATGGGCCATTTTTCAATTGACTGCCCTGTTTCCTGAAACTGGGGGATGGAACCTGTATTTACGAATTCATGCAACAGCTACAAGTTTGAATGGTTAGGCATTTTCTGTTTTGAGCAAGTTCACCTATGATGCTAGATCATGCCTGTAGGTTACATAATGAATATTTGAGATTGCTAGAACTTCTATATTTGGAGCATGACACATGCAGTACTGTTTGTTCCGTTTTGGATGAAACCTGAGAATGATGCTATCTGTGTTAGGACTATCAGCTGATATTTAATCTATGATTATTTTTTTTCCTTCATGGAACGAAAGTGCGGTTTTGACAGAAAAATGCAGCGTAAGCAGGGAAAAATGAAAAATTGTACGGCAGTAGACATCGCCTGTTTGACTTTGTCACTTGACATTCAGTGGATATCTGTGCTGGGGAGCTATTCATTCATTTGATTCTTCTTTATCATGCCATAATGAATTTTCAAGATACTAAAGGCACAATCCTGGATGATTATATCTTTTCTGCTGCCTCTTGTGGAGAAGTTCAATGATCTTATCCATGAATTATTTAATGCAGGGCCCTCTTTCATCAACCTTTCCCATTGAGAACAGGATCACACAAGTGACAATGAGAGCATTGAGGAGCCATCTGGACCGTACAAAGAATCTTCCATTTGTGAAGAGAATTTCTGATTTTCATCTCTTGCTATTTCTGGCCAAGTATCTGGACCTCAATTCTGATGTTCCGGCATTAGCAGAGTGTGTGCTTGCACAGACAGCAGTACCAGAGGGTTATCAGATCCTAATTGAGTCCATGGCTACTACTTGATGTTGCTTGAATGCCTGATGGTTGGATCAATCCTTTTGAAAGTTTCAGTGCATCAAGAACTGGAGCCAATTATACTACTTCCTGGTGTATCATAATTTACAATTTATCTCTTATAAATTTAAAGTATCTTCATCCATTGGTTTGATAATTTATGTTTGGTGAAATTGGGTATTATTTTCTGTTTGATTCCTTTTAGTACTCCCACATGCTGATATCTAGAACAACTAATTCTAAATATTAAAAAAGAAAAAAAAAACATATGATAAAAAAATTCTAAAAACATACACATTCCTTCTCATCTGATGCCCTAACCCCAATGCCTTACTGAAAAAGGCCAATGGTCTGCAATTCTAACTCAAAACTGCTTCTAATCCTGCAGAACAAGCATCAGTTTTCAGAACAAATGTGTTATTAAAGTCTGAAGGCTCTACATTAAACTGCTTTCAATTGAATGAATGTTTTTTCAGCATTTATACTCTACTGTAACCTGTCTGTCTCTAGTAAATTAGTTATAGGTTTAAGGTTTGTTAATGATACCAGCCCTTTAATAAACTTCATGTAATATCCCAGCTAGCCTCGAAATCCTCTTAGGTCAATCCTTTCTTGCTTCAATCTTCTTAGGATTTATGGTAACACATTTTGCTGATATGATATGACCGAAGTATTTTATTTGATTTTCATAATAAAAACACTTGGACTTTTTTTTGCATACAATTGATTCTTTCTCTGTACTTTTAATATTTCTCTTAGATGATTGATATGTATATTTAATATAGAATTATATATTAATATATTATCAAAGAATACTAAAGAAGGTTAATGGTTATAATACTTGATTCATTAAAACCTGAAAAACCTGAAAAAGTGGTTGGTGTATTTTTAATTCAAATATTATTACCTTCAACTCATAATGATCATGACAGTCTTTTCAATATATTATTCAAACATCCTGACATAATGGTAACTAAATCTCAAATTCAATTTAGAGTAAAATTAAAAACCATACAACTTATCCATCAACTCATCAATCAATGGAATTGAAAACTTATTTTTAATAGTAAGATCACTAAACTTCCTGTAATCAATGCTAAATCTCCATGAATTACCCTTTTTTTTAACTAACAACATGAGTAAGGTATAGAGACTGTAACTAGGTTGAATTACCCCATTATGTAACATTTTTTTAACCAAATTCTTAATTTCTTACTTGTGGATAAATAAACTTTTGTAGGGTCTTATATTCATTGAATTAGATCCTGAAATTAATGGAATTATATGATCCACTTGTCTTATTAGAATAAGTTATTTTGGTTCCTCAATGACTTCTTGGTATTCTTCCAATAAGGTTTTCACTTGTGAATTTTTCACCATATGTGGTGATTTACTAATAGCTTCTATAGAGAAAAATTAGCCAACGTATTTATAGATTGCTTCCTTAAGACTCTTTATGCACTTTAGTTATAAAAACTATTTATAACTTAGCTTCTTCGAGAATTCCTCTCAATTCAAACATTTTATTTTCCTTCCTAAATGATAATTTTATCTTAATGAAATCAAATAGGGTAAATGAGTATAATCTCAGTTAATCAACTCCCAATACTACATTATTACACCTTTCTAGTTTCAATATCCTCAAGTCAGCCTTGAATTTGTAATCTTGCATGAACCATATGAGTTCAGAGCTTTGAGCATCACACAACATCACATTGTCATTTGTTATTATAATTGCTAATGCTATGGTTTTAACAATGGCAACCTTAATTCCTTTAATCATATACTCATCTATGAAACCGTCGGTGCTCCCAGTATCAATTAGGATAATTATTACCTTGACAACTTCCTTTTATTATAATTGCACCATGAACATAGCTATCTGCTAGTGCATTTAATGATAATCAATATTTATTAACAATACAATTAGCTACTATTTTTCCAATTCCTCCTCAACATTTAAAAATTCTTCCATTTTATCATTTCTTCCCTCTATCATATGTAATCTTTTAGGACTACATTGATGACCAGACATATACATGTCACCACATTTAAAACATAAGCCTAGTTTTCTCATTTGTTTATGCAAAATATCATAAGAATATTTTGTCCTTCGAGGTGCCTCAATCTTTAATTAGTTAGAAGACTTGGATGAAAAGTTACATGTTGTTCTTCCCATATTGAAAGGAAGGTTTGATCTTTGAACAATCTTATTTTTCTGGGCTATAGCATTATTAGACTCATCCTACTATTTTGCTAGCTCAAAAGATTGCATCAAATAAAGTTTGTTTCAAGATCTTAAGCATTGGCATGGTATCTTCCCTTAATCCACTAATGATGCTAGAAATATAGTAAGATTCTAGTAGAGAAGGATTTAATGCATTCATCAAAGATTTTTATTCCTCAAACTTCTCCACATGATCTTTCACTCCTTTATCTTGTATCAATTTGTTGAAGTCCTCAACTATATCGTCTCTACTACCAAATCTTTTACAAATGGCCATATATAATTCATCTTAATTGGTCAGATATTCACCTACATACATGAATCCCTCAAACAACATCTCTACTTTTTTATACAAGTATAAAGAAGACACTTCTACCCATTTATAAATGGCATATAAAGTTTAATTTGAAGAATTGTTAACACTTCCTTACCCTTCCTCTCGGATTATCTCCCAGAAGGTTGGCAGATCCATTATTGGCAATGTTGGATTGTTTCTAGCCTTGTAGTGATCTTGGTTTCCTATATTTTCTCAACGGCCATGGCTTTTAAATCCATATAGTTTTCTTTTGTAAATGATATGAGCTCAAGTTTCATTGGATTTGACAAGATTCTTGCGGAATTATCCCCAACTGTCTTTTTTGCCATTTGATTAGCTAAGAATGACTGGATTTGGTTAGTTAGGGCTTCGATCTTCAAATTAATTTGATTAGATCTCTTATCTTGTTTTATCCACTTTATTTAGTTTCTATCATTGGTTCTTGAATTTTTTTTTATGAATCCCTTGTATTTGTTCATCAAGTCTTTTACAATATTCTTCCACGTTCATCATATTAATTCTCTTCACCATTTTCTTAAGTTTTAAACAATGCTAGAATTGATCAATGGCTGAGGATCAACTGTTATACCAATTGTTAGACCTTGACCTTAACAGGTGAATGTTAGAAAGGAAGAAGAAGAAGAAAGAAAGAAAGAAGGTCCAATATATAAATTGTTACTCCATTACTTGTTCATCACGCTTCTCGTTACAATGTTATATACAAAGAATTCAACTAACTCCCAACTTTCAACTAACTACTTATTCATCACATATTTTATTCTTTATTTACACATGATTATCATGTTACTTATTGAACTTCTCTTCCTACAAGCTTTCATGCCTTATCTTTCTACACTTCTTTAATACGTTGCAATGTTAAGTTACAACATTTAGCCTGATTTGTTTTGGGCCAAATGTTAGAAATTTTATAGAGAAAAAAATAAACTAGCTGAAAACTAGCAAACCATATATACACATATACAAAGCAAAGCTAGCAGGAACAGGCTCTCAGCAAGCACAATGGGAAAATAAAAACAACCCAAAGAATCAAACCATCGGTTATTTTAGAAACCTAAAAACAACAGGTGCCTAAGATAAACAAGCAAAAGACAAACCAACCACGAACTGTCTACACAGAGAAACCCATCCACATATACATAGGATAATAAAGCCAGCAAGCCCAACAGCTAGCTTCAGGACGTAAAACAACCTGCATGGTCAAGACTTTACCATGCAAACACATACTAGAAGAAGAACGATTTGCATGAAAACGAAGAACCATGAAGAACGGAATAAGAACCATGTAGAAGACAACAACAACCAGCAATAGACAACTACCAACAGAAGGCAAACCAGAGAAAGTATGCCTGCAACACAGAGTTGAGTCCTCCGACCACCCATTCTGAGATGATCAGCCTACAACATATTTTTCCTGATTTTTTATGGTTATGAGTGGTGGTTAAAGGGGTTAAGCTAAGGGTTGTTGCTAGTGTATCTGTTGGTGTAGGGTTGTCTCCAGCATAGTGGTTGTTCATTGGTGGGAGATTAGTTGATATATATGTTTTGCACTGCTAGATAATGAGTTTGGTGGCTGGTGGCTGGTGGCTGGTGGTTATAGGGGAAGATGAATAGTGTGGGGACGTGTTTGGCTAGGGTGTAAAATTATTATTTTTTAGATGATTGTAAACAAAAAGACTAAAATAAATTGACATTTTTATTTTTAGATCATTATTGATATGGACCTCACATATTCTAGATTTATTGTAGAAACTGACTGATGGATCATTTAATTGTAAGAACAATTAAAAGCCTTGTTGTGGTACCAAAGCTGACGTGGGAAAAATAAAGATTTAAGATAAATAGAAGAAGAAGAAAATATTAGAATTAAAAAAAACAGGTTAAAGAATAGAAAGAAATAAGTTGAAGAAAAGTGGAATAATAGAGGTTAAAAGCTGAAAGTCTGTAACTTTTTTTTATTAATTCATCATAATCTTATCATATTGTCAAAAATTACAAATAAATAGTAAAATCATAATCAAATTTAGGATTAAAAACTACTAAATTATAAAATGCATAAAAAAGAACATAAATTAAAGTCTAATAATAAAACTAAAAAAATCCAATAACTCGGGCTTGGATTTGCTCAATCTCTCAACCAAAAAGTAATGAGTTAGGTTATCTTCATCATCTCTGTCTATACACAAACATGATTTATAACACATATCCTATGTCTCAACCATATATGATTTGTGTTTCTCATATTCTACTTCCATGTATTTAATAATTTCTGTTGCTTAACCAAATTGTCGGTTATTTTCTTTTCAATATGTATTTGCATGTATTGTGGACATTGTAGTCTATTGTAAATATTGAAACTATCTCTGAAGAATCATTAAATTCTCCACCATAAAAATACAAATCCTTGTTTAAATAACTTGAATACTTTATTAGGACCCCTTCTAAAGAAAAGGAAGAGGCTAGATATGAAAATTAGTTAACTTACTGAATAAGCTCATTAATTTTCACTAACATATGACTATAACTAAATGCTTCTTATGGTCTATTGAAAATATATATTGGGTTTTTTTGAATGCCTTACATTTAGTTTGTTAAAAATTATGTTGTACAAAGGTTTGTATTATACTTGCAGAAGTATGGTGTGTGTTCAGAAAGACAAAATTTTCTTTAACAAAGCTTAAAGTCTTAGGATATTGCTAATATGCATATGTTCTACACAGGTTTGTGGAACTTGTGAACAACAACTAAATATTTCATGTGACTCGGTTCATACATACTCTTAACTTTGCTAAGTGTTTATAGAAAAAGAAATTATTAAAAGGCAATTCTTCTCAATATTGATCTATGGGACTAGGTTGCTTACCTTAAAGTTAACATCTATGTATAAAAACATAGTTTATGCATATTTTCATATTGTATAATCCTTTGTTTTTTGTTCTCCCCTAATTATCTCCAATTTTTATCAAATAGATGACACAAAAAGTGATGTCACAAACAAAAAGAACATTAAGGAGACAAATAAATATTGTTTCTATTAGATTTTATGAAAAACATACATGCAGTGAAACGGTAAATTTAAATTTTTTCAAGAGTCTCAAGATCTCATTAGATAGATTTAGAGTTGTTTAGGGTTTATACAAAAATTATTTGAAGATTAGATCTTCTTTTTTGCTTTAAATAATTGCTTCAAGATTGGTTTATCACAAACCACAAGTCGTCCAAGTATCCAGCCTCTAACGATAACCCACACGAACCACTTGTGAGAAATATTTTAAACCCTTTTAAGAGAGAGAGAGAGATATGCCTTTAAGTGTTAACTCTTTTATTTTATGTTTTTAGGTGTTCAGTATTATACTATGTACTGCTCTGAAAACAAAAGACATAGCATTTTTTTTATAGGAAAACCTGAAAACCCTCTAAATAGCAAAATATCAATTTTCCACTTAAGTAATATCATATATATTATTTTAGGATAATTTTAGAAATTTATTCAATCAAATCTCTACATGATTTTTCTAGGTCTAGAATTGTAATTCCCTGTATAAATTACATTCTAGTCCTCAATTTCTAAACATATTTATAATCAACTAGCTTGATTAATTATTCCATTTTAATTTTTGACAAATGGTTCTTATATATATGACCCACTAGGTTCCCTAAAAAGTTGGTCAAATTATAAATCACAATCATAAATAAAATAGGATTAAATAAATTAAACAGATTAATTTATTATCAATTCAACAATTGATTGATATATATTTGAAAATCAATTTTAATGTCTAACAACCTATCATGATCTATTAAATATTAGAAAAGTCATAAGTAGTTTGACTTAACTTTTCATTGACCAGTTTCTTAGTGTAATTATTATCCCTTCATCAACAATATTCTGATTCTGATTTAGACAATATAGCATGAAGTGTGTCTACTCTGTCAAATCGTATTTGTTCTCAATATCATATTCATTAAATTTTTGAATAAGATTTGAAACTCTTTTCAAATCTCATTTTGTCTTGTGCAAATACTTGCAATTAATACTATTTGAGAACAAATATAACATTTTTATTAATTCATCTAGGGTGATGAATTCTCTCTTAATTACTCAAATACCTTTATATAATTCATGTTATACTCAATATTTATATGTTTTTCAAAACACTCCCTTAACTAAAAATCAAAGGCACAAAAATTATCTTAAGGTTGTGTTTGGCAAACACACCTTAAGAACACAAAAAAGTTTTTTCCTTTGGTAAAAACTTAACTAGCCAAACATGTCTTTATGGTTGGAATGGGCTCAACCTATTCATAGGGGCTAGGCCTCTTGCCCCGAAGCCCAAGCCTAGAGACAAAAATCAAAAGAGGCTTAGCCCAGCCATATGGGTTAGCCTTTCCGGCCTAAATCCCAAGCCCAAACCCATAAACATAACCTACAACAAAAATAGTATAAACAAAAATTAAACAAACATTTTTGCTTGAATCTAACGAAGAAGAATGAAGAACACCATTGAGAATCTAGAAAAACAGGTTCTAAACCAGGCCATATATTATAAATCCAGAGGTATAGAGAGGTTCGAAATCATGCAAGGATAAAAAAATTTAGCATCTATTCTTTTCGATTATCATTAAATCATTACGATTTGGTCAGAAAAGATTTCAGTTTAAAAACCAAAACTCTAAGATTAAAACCTTAAAATACATGTTATTGATGCAAAAGAAAACCTAGATTGTTGGCTAAAAAGGTTATGCGAAGTGGCTAATGCAAAGAAATAGACCGAAATTGTCCAAATCATGTAGGCAAGGTAATGTTCTACCTAAAAACATTACCCCTGAAAAAATGCGAAAACCCTAAAAAAACCTAGAAATTACCTCAACCCAAAAACAACACTATAACTTAGAAGAAACAACTTAAACCTACCAACCAAAGCCTAAGCATGTTACTATAATTACTTTAAATTGTCCAACAAAAAAAAAACAGAGATTAAGAGGAAAACAGTAAACACAACCTAGGCTACCAAAACATCTATTTCTATGTAATAACACAATTGCATTGACCATCTTTCACATTTTTAACCATAAACAACATGCATTTGTTTTAGGCAACCCTATCAAAACACTAACAATAGTCTAAGAACAACAAAAATAAAACAACCAAACTTCAAAACATGCTACCATAAAGACTCTAATGGCTATCTTGAACATTAAAACATGGTAAGAATGTATCTCAACCTAACATTTATCACCTAAAAGCAATCTTAAGTATTCAACTAAACTTTGGACAACACTTAAACATACATATACATACTCAAACATGGCATGGTTAAACATAAAAAAACAAACAAACAGTTATCGCATTTAAAATAACAAAAGGCTTTAAAAGAAAGCATAATAGTCATTTAGGGTGTGTTTGGAAACGCGGTGCAAACCGTGTTTACAAAAATCTATGTTTTTACCTTTTTTCTCTCGTCCTCCCTCTTCTTCCTCTTTCTCCATGGCCTTTTGCATGAGTTTTTAAAGGGCTATTGGGATCCCTTTTGGGAATATCAGTTGGACTATTCTCTCCATTTAATGTAGAAGAATCAATCCAAATCATCCATTAATGTTGGGGATCAGGCTTTGCTGTGTTTCAGAGCCAATAAAAATGGGTACACTGGCAAGCCTAGCTGGTTAGGGTGTGGGTTTTGGCTTCTTGTAGCAACACCTTCAGGGTTGTAAAAGAGCTTTTATTTTCTCTAGGTAGGATTATATACAGGATGTGGGGGTGCATTATTGTCTTGTTCGAGGAAGAAATGAAGGTGATTTACTTGGAAGATAGCAATAGAATAAGTCTTCTCGGATCTTTTAAGGAGGCAGAAGATTTGCAGTAGGCAGGCAACAAGTCGTCTAGGCCCCGTTTTATTTTATTTTTAATTTTTGAACTTATCAAAATGACTTTGTTTTGGCCAAAAAGCATTCTCTCATTCAAATAAAATAACGTTGTTTTGTTAACCTTTGGTCAATTAAGGTTCTAAAATTGGGATTTGACCAAAAGTCAAATTAGTTCACAATTTATTGACTTCTTTTAATTGTACTCGTAATTACCTTATAACTTTCAGTTTCGTGTAATTTTACCCCTACTAAACTCAAACACCAACCTCAAAGTTTAGTGTCTTTTCCATTTTGATCCAAGATTTCTGATTTATGCAAATTGATCCTCAATTAACCATTTAACTTTTAATTTTCTTCAATTTCATCCTTGATTTCACTCAATTGAGTTTTGAAAAAAATAAATTTGATCCTCTAAAATTTCAATCTTCTCAATTAAATCCAAATTAAGCTTATTTTTAATTAAATCCTTATACTTAATTAATTCTTTTAATTTATGAGTGAATCTTATTTTAATTTGTGCTGAAATGTGTACATTAACCATATTTTTAATCAAATTTTTCAACGATAAGAGGATTGAAGTTCTCATGTTATCGAGGCAGATTTGGTGTTGATTGTGCGCAATTGGCACAAAAGGAACCATATAAAGGAGAAATAATTTCTTTGTCCCATAACCAATCATTCAGGTCTCCACAACGATTTTGGAAATAGTAGAGCTATTTATATGCTGGTGCCATAGTGCATTAGTATTGACGATGACAATGGCGGTGGTACATGTTGAAACTTTTGAGTCAGTGACTGCCATGGGAGAATAGAAATCCTGGTGAGGTGCCTGATTTTTTCCAAGAAATACCATTTACTTGCTTATGGTCACCATGGGATCCTAGGACGGATAATTTGGAGACAGCCCTGCCCTTCAGATTACCTGCACCGAGTGATTGTTTTCAACTCAAAAATTCAAACCTTCACATTCGTGGTTGTTTTATGCCGCTATTATTTATTTTTATATTTTAAAAATGTTTTTAAAAAATAATATTTTTTATTTTAAATTAATATTTTTTTTATATTTTTAAATCATTTTAATGCACTGTTTTCAAAAATAATTTTTAAAAATAAAAAAATATTACTTTAATATATTTTTAAATAAAAAACACTTTAAAAAGCAACCGCAATTACACTCTAAAAGTTGAATTTTTTCCTATTTTGATAAATCTAAATTTTTTCGTGTATTTTTTTTATTTTTTTAATTATAAATATTCAAATTAACTTATATCCATCTTAATTAATTCTTTAAGATTCAAATAAATCTCTAGTAATCCTCTGATTTATAATATTTAAATTATTAATTCCTGAATAGTTAAGTTTTGAGTTAGCATTGGAGTTAGCACCGTTCATTAAAGCAGTCCACTTTCATTGATTGAATGTCCCAGGAGTGAAAATTACCAGGGCTGGTTTTCAATGCTCGGTGGTTTTTTAACCTCTTGGGTCTGCATTGAGTTTCATTTTGTTTTTTCCCCCATGTTGAGAATGTAAGATGGTGCTAAGAACAAGATAACATTTGCTTAGGTCTGCATACGAGAAAGAGAGGACTGCTTCGAGACTGTCGGTAGTCCAAGGAAGTGCCATAATATAGAGGGAAAGAGATTGTAAGATGAGAATGGTTCAAGTGAAGAAGAGGATTCGATTAGTGGATCAGATGTAGAGGATGCTCAAGATGAAGAGAGGCGAGATGAGGAGGAAGAGGAAGAGGCTGCTTTGATACATTTGCTTAGGACATCTTTCAAGCTCAGGTGATTGAAAATTTCAAGAAACGAAAACAGAGGCCAGAGAAGGAGAAGCAGAGGAGTTTCTGCTTTCTAGAATATCAGGTGCGAAATGCATTATGCTCGGCTAGGTGCAGCTTAATTCTTACTTTTTTAAGCTCCGTGCTGTGCATGCTCTAAGCACGAAAAACACAATTTGTAATCTGTTTATTCTTCTCCACGCATCCAACAGGAAGGCCAGCAGCAGTATCAATAACAGCAAAAACGCCAGTAACATTCTTGTGGTTCATGGTTATCAAAGATGGTCAATTTCATTCTCATTTTACTTTTGGTTTCTATTCCCCTCTTAACCATTAGCATCCCTAAAACTTGAAAAACAAAGCTGAAAAGATCATGAGCCTGCAATGCTATGCATTTCTTGACAGCGATGCTGTGAAGACAAAGCAGAAACCATTAAACCGAAACATGGCCAGCAAAAGACCAGCAACTTTAGTATCAGACAGAATCGGTCATCGGGTGCCAATAAAGAATAAGCAAAGCAGTTCCCACACTAAAGCCGAGGACAAGCAACGAGCAACCTATACAGAATCCAAATAGTACCCACGTTGAGGAGAATACACCTGTTGGTTCTTATGTAGGCACCACAACAAACACAAAAATCAGAATGCGAGGCATTTCTTCTCTGCCGAATTCATTAGGGTTGCGAGGGATGCCATGAAATCACGTTCTTGCCAAAAACATATATATATTAAAAAAGCACACTGAAAAAATATTGCAGTCATAAACTGCAAAACAACAGAGGTTCATAAACAAACAAAAAAGTTGGGTAGTTCCATGACTGAAAGAACCTTCAATATTAAATTTAGAATGAAACACAGTTTTTTCGTCACCTCTCCTGCAGATATGTGGCGGGATAGACATTCAATACAAAATGGATAAACACCATCTCGTGTACCTACAGTTACAATCAGAGCAAGAACACCATCGCCATTAAAACAAGGGTACTAATCTGAAAATTTGAGAAGAATTATTCGAATAAGAACATGAATGGCGCAAAATTGCAAAACTTCACTAATGACAACCTAAGCCAAGGTGTCAGCATTATCACAACACTAAATATAACCCCATTTAAGTTCTATCTTCTCCCGGCAATTCTCAATAAAGGAGAAATTATACCCTGTATCTCTTGTAGTGAATGTTGAATTCTGATCTCCTCTTCAACTGACCTTTTAAGGTTTCTGATATGACTTTTCAAAGCATCAGAAGCTCTAATATCATCAGCCCGCATCTCAAGTACCTTTTTAGTCAACCCCATCAATAAACCTGAATGTCTTGGCATAGTTGAGTGCTTATGCAAGAAACCCAACAACAACCCAAGCTCCTCCTCATCCAAATTCACAACACATTTCAATAACTTCCTCCTTGCCACCATTTCCTCCATCACAGCCACCACATTCTCTGGATTCTTCCCACTCAAAACTGAAACCAGCGCTTCTTTATGCCTAAACTTCTTCAACAACTTATCATGCTCCGACAATTTCACCTTCTTTGGCCTCATTATCAAATGATCCCCCTCATTTGGCTTCTCCCCTTGACTCCTATGAAAATACCTAAAATATGTTGGCCTCAAAGCCCGCCTCTGTGGTTCCTCTACACTGCCTAGCGCCCAAAAATTCCCTGATTTACTCTCTCCCACATCCTCCTTTCCTTTTCTCCTCCCAGCAAATATAATCCCATTGGAAGACCCAATGACCCTAGTCATACAATCCGGAGAAAACCCAATGGACATAAGCGGGGCAGGAAACCTCATGGAATGAGTAACCTTCATTTTTGCATAATCAAAAACCTTCATATACCCATCTAAAGCCACACTCAAAATCCTATACTGCAAAGCCTCCTCTCCACTCTCTTTCCCTACTTTCCCTACACAAATAGAAGTGACAGTCTTGTTATGACTCTCCATCGAATAAACCATCTTCCCTCCTCCAATCAAATCCCATATCTTCAAACTATTCCCTCCTGCAGTCGCAACCATTCCGCCTGAGGGCAAAAAAATCACATCCTCAACTGGCTTTCCATGATTCACTTCGATAACTGATTCCTTACTATCAACCCTCACATCCCACAGCTTTACCGTGTGATCATAAGACCCAGTAACAAATATCTCTCCATTAATCGGAGAGCAATCACCACACCTTGCATAGTCCCTGTGACCATACAAGTCCGAAACCACACTCTCTCCAGCAACATCCCAGTATTTAACAACAGAATCATCACCACCAGACACTAAATGTAGCTTATCGAGTAACGGGTACTTAACAAAACGAACAGGGCGCGTGTGGGACTTCAGGCGACGAAGAGGGGTTCGTGTCTTTACATCGAATACCCGAATAAGGCCGGAGAGATCGGAGGCAGCGATCAGGGAGCCGTCGCAGCGGAAGGAGCAGGAGGTGACAACATCGGAGAAGGAGATGTTGGAAGAGGGAGAGAGTGTTTGGGAGGAGAAGAGAGTGAGGGAGGCGGAATTGGCGGCGGCAAATTGGTGTGGGGATATAGGTGAGAAATCTATGGAAGGGATGGAGGAGATGAGGTTTGAAATTTGGTGGGATTTGAAGGAAGACCAGTATTTGGATTCAGGGGTTTTCGATGGGGTTTTAGCTTTGGGTTTTAGCTTTGGTTTTGTAGGGAAGGTTTTAGAGATGGTGATTTCTCGGGGTTGTTCTACAAGAAGGTCTGCCATTGCAGATGGCTTTGCTTTTCTTTTAGGGTTTTAGCAGTGGTTTGCACATAGAGTTATACAATTGCTCGCAGCTAGCAGGCTGGCTGGCTGGTAAGATTACCCATTACTTCTCCAATACCTAAGCTAAAATGCCATTACCCAAAAGCCCACAATTATGTACACCATAGCCCATGCTCAAGCTTTATTCCCTGTATTTTGAATAAAATTATAGCATAGTTCTTTATGTTAGAATACCTGTAACAGGCTAATAATTCTAGCGAACTCACTTTATTAGAACAGGTTTCTCTTAATTCCACATGCATCTTTTATTAAACTAAAATACGACGGCAGTCCTGAGATTATTCTTCCAACTCTTGATCTTTGCTTTTGTCTCATAGTTGTCTCCTTTGTCATCATGTTCGTTCTAGAAATTTCGTTTTGCTTTTTTTTTTTTTTGTTTTTTTGAATAATTTCTCACAACCTTCTGTCAATTTTCTTTTATCTATTAAAAAAAAAAACAAGAGGGGAGATCGAGAAGGAACTTGCATAAATGGGAGAGTTGGATTTGCATAAATATGAATCCTTTTTCTTTAATTTTCACTCTTTAAAAATCATGTCATTTAGGTTCTCTTCTGGTTGTTGATTTGATGTTTATTTTTTTTTATTTGGTGTTCTTCTCCCAGATGAAATTATGCTTTTTATGTTCTACCTTCTCTTTTTGGTTTTTTAATTTTAATTTCCTCCCAAAGCTTTTTTTAATTGTTAGAAAAACTTTCCCATGTTTTTTTCCATTTCCTGATGTCCTTGACGCTTTGTGGGTTTGTTTAAAAGATTCATTATTTATTTTTGTGTTTCAAAAGCGTTTTTAAAAAAATTTAAATTTTTTTTTGCTTTAAATTAATATTTTTATTATTTTTAGATCATTTTGATGCATTGATTTTAAAAATAATTTTTTAAAAAAATAATAAAAATATTATTTTGATATATTTATAAGTAAAAAACACTTTGAAAAGCAACCGCAACTATACTCTTAAACAGTTAGAGACAATTCCTTTTCTTTCTCTATATTTTTTATGCACTTTTATTTCTTTATTTTCATTGGTTTTTCTAAATAAGTTGTTTGATGCACATCTTATTTTGTTTTTCTTATTGATAAGTTGCTTTTTCTAGATTTTCAATTGTTACTCCTCTTTGTAGGTGAGTAACAATGGAGAATAAGGAAATAACTTGAAAAGATATGGTAGTCTTTAGTGTTCATTTTCCCTCCCTTTATTTTATTAGGTAAAATTTGTCATAATCAATTTTTCACCCTTATTTTAGGCAAGATTTTAGAGCATAGAATTTGTCATAATCAATTTTTCACCCTTAATTTTTATATGTATCTAATTTAATTTTTGGTATTTAGTTTTTATTATGATGATAATATAAATAATAAAAAGAAAAAAAAGTCTAGGAAGTGAAATAAAAAGAAAGAGAGAATGGGGGACTAAGAAGAGTAGAGACTAAAAATAATAAGGAAGAAAAAAGAAAATAAAAATAAATAGGAGGATCAAGAAAATTTAGGGGTATTAAAAAAAATTAGCTCATTTGTAATATTTATATTATTTGACTCGACCTAATTCATCAAAGTCAGATAATGTGGATATTACAGATGATACTAGGTTTAGAAACCTAAGAAATTTATGCCAAAGATTGGGCAGTAGGTTGAGATTTTTGAAACACGGTCAACCCGACCCAACTTATATACCCTATAGCAACAAACTTAATTTGTTGTTGTATGTTTTTTTTTTCAATTGATTCTTCCATTTTAGTCAATTGATTCAAATGATATATTAAGTATAAATTATTTGTTACAGTTTATAACAAGTTTTGTATAATTTATTGAGCCTAAATTTTAATTCTAATTAAGGTCAACCCATGAAAGTCAGCATTATAAGGCCCAACTCATGGATGTTTATAATATCCATAAGAAATTTAACCCAACTCGATATATCTAATCCGCTTGGGTTCAAAAATAATTAAATGGATCAAGTTTATAATTTGTTACATATTAGAAGTTGGGTTGGATATAATTATAAGCCCAAACCTGACCCAACTATATTCATGAACATCCCCTAAGAAAAATTGAAAAATTATTGAAAGAGATCCTACACGTTAAGAAAAGAAAATTTAATTAATTTGGAATTTATGATCAAGAAGAAAACAATATAAATTGCCTAACATTATTTTTGTAGTTTAGTTTTTCTTTTCATATAGAATATCCTATACAATATAAATAAGAGACATCTAGAAAAAAAACAAGGGGGCATGAGAAAATCATTAAAAAAAAGACATACTCTTACAAAGGATCCACTTTAGCTTGTAAAGCAAAGAAGAAGAAGAAGTCCTTAGCCAAAAACACCAACATAACCATACTCGATACAAATCAACAAACAATATTAATGGACTCACTAAAGGTGCCAATTAGGTTAATGACGAGGTCAATGGGTCAACAAGCTTAAGAGGCACTTAATGGGCTTATTCATGATATTTAGGTCAAGTCAAGCTTTTAGACATCAACAAAGAATTATTAAGATTTTATTAATGCAATATATGCAAGAGTTAGACAAACTTAAGTCAATTTTGGGCTTATTAAGTTGATTTTGACCTTATTTTTTTAGTGCATAATTTTACACAAACAAACATAATTTTTTATTCGACTGTTTGATTAGGCTAAAATTTTACCAAAACATTTCAGAGGCCTAATTTTTATATGATTTTAGAATTTTATAGTGATCAGAATTGTGAATTTTAAGGAGGCTAAAAGTCATGATTAGATCTTAATTAATTTAATTTACATACAAGATGGGCATGATCTATCTACAACATGGGCCTAATTATTTTTGCAATGGTGGGCTATCCAAATAGAGTAGGTGACAACCTTGATTTATCAAGTTTTTCCATGTGTTTTATTGATTCAATGTAAGTTTAGGAGTCTTTATTGTGTGTGAAAAACTTTATAGCAGCAAAAAAGTTTATATTAGATAAGTTTGACAACTCAAAAATTCTTATCTAATATGAAAATACAGTCCTATAAAGAAACCAAGGGGCAATAACAAGCTTAGTTTAAAGATTTTCTTATCATTCTAGGACATTATTGATGATTTTAGGCTTTTTTTTTTCTAATACATAGTTTTACGCTAACAAATATAACATTTGATCTAACTATTGAAACAGGCTAATATTTCTTTCAGAAGAGTACAAAGCCTTATTTTATATAGGGTTAAAATTCCATAGCAACCGGACATCTAGAATACCTTGTGATAAGATCTAACAACTACTATACAGAAATTGCATTATTTTCCTAGGTTGTTTAGGATTATTTTTTCTAATAATACTCATTTAATATTTTTCCAGTCTTGTTTAGGGTATTTTTACCTCGTATGAATAGAGTTATTTAGCTTGTAATTAGATTTTTCCTTTCAGGTTGGTTATTCATAATTATTATTATATGTGTGAGGTTTGTTTTTACTTTTGGTTCTTCAAGAACTTTTTTTAGATTTATCAAAGATCAATTGTCTTTGTGGTGTTCTTCCTTATACTTCTTGTTCGTGATTCTTTTATAATTATTGGGTGGGGGTTTCATTTTAATAGTTTTAGTTTCTCGGTTCAAGTAATCATTGTGTTGAGCTTTTGTCAGCCAAATTTGATTTTAGATTTCTTGGTTTTGTTCTTTCTTATATATGGGTTCAAGGGTTCTTACCCGTCAAGTTTGTATCAGTTGGTATCAGAGCAAGGCTCTAAAATTAAGTTCTATTTATCTTTATTACAATTTATGTGTTAATTTTTATTGTTTCCTCAAATTTGAGTTTATTATAGTCTTATTACATTAGTTTCTTGCTTTTACATTCATTTTTTATGTTTTCATTTATATTTGTATTTGATTCATTTTGTTATTCTTTTCATATTCGTATTTTATTTTCTTTACAGTTTTTGGTTGTTTCTTGCTCCTTTGAATCCAAAAATATGAGGTTAACATTGTGAAGTTTTTATTTTTTATTGTTAGACATTACTTAAAGGATTGAAAAGACGAGTATGAGAGGTAAAAGGTAAAAAGATGAGCATATTATTATGAAAAGCTATATTTTATTGAAACATGAAAGAAGTGATATCTATTTAAGTGTATGCATATAAGAGAGTGTTTGAGGATATATTTTATTGTTTCTCAGACTCTAACGATGTCTTCTAAAGATGCATCATCACCACCAAAAGATCATACCTTTTTTTATACATGTTATACAACAATAATTGGAAAGAGTGGAATTAAAGTTTAAAAGAGTTTTTGACATATTAGAGAGGCATGAGAATAAGATTAATAACCTATGAGGAGGAACAAATTGTAAGGGTCTAGAGGTTAGAAAGCTAGAAAGGCATGTTACACCACCTATAAACGAGTTTATTGATGATACTGACGACGAGGAAGCTAAAGATAGGTTTCGGCAGCCTAAAAACCAAATGGCTGGTGGTTTTTGTCAAGGTGATCAATTCAACCATAGGGGTGAAATTTGAGATTTTAGATATCATAATGGCTTGGATAAAAACTTGGGCAGTATTGAGATGAAAGTTCCAGCATTTCAAGGTAGAAACAATCATGAGGTTTATTTAGTGTGGGAAAAGAAAATTGAGTTTATTTTTCATTACCATAACTATATGATGGTGTTTGCAATAACTAGTATAAACAAAGTTGATTATTTAGTGGGATCAACTTATATTGGGTAGAAGGATAAACCATCAGAGACCCATTCTTACTTAGAAGGTTATGAAAACAATTACGAGGAAAAGATTTATTCAAAGACACTACCACCGAGGTTAATATCAAAGGTTGCAAAGTCTAACTTAGGGGTTTAAGAGTATAAAGGATTATCACAAAAAGATAAAAATTGCTATAATTAGAGCTAAAGTAGTGAAGGACATATAAGCTGTAAACCCTGGGAAAAATAAATAAATAAAAGTGAAGAAATTCATGCATATGATTAAATAAAAACAGGAATTCAGAAATTTTTGAATATAAATTTCCGGATGAAATAATTCGAGATATTATAATAAACCCGGTACTGTTGAGGGTTAGATTTAATTGAACAGAATAATACACTTAAAGGAAAAGAGGGCCTAAATGCAAATAAGGAAAAATATAGAGTATAAGTACTCTCTCCTCATAAAAAATCTGCAGGAACCATAAGGAGATAAAATAGGGAGTTTTATACCCATTCTTGCAAAATCAAGAGAGAAACACTAAAATTTCAAGAACTCATCCAAGATTAAGGGTTTATAGATGGGATAAACACTTAAGAGCAAGGAATTACCAAGAAATTGAACAAGAAGAAAAGAAAGGAGGGAGTTAAAAATCTTCAACTGGTTGAAGATCAAAATCTTAATTCGTACCGAGTAAGGTGTTGTAAACATGATCTTAAAAATTCATTTTAAATTCGATAATGAATTGATGCCTTGATATTGAGGTTCTTAGACATGAATTGGGGGAAAAATACTTATTGTTAAGATTAAGTTAATTCATGTGTGTAGTATGTAGTTTATGAAAGTATTGTGTGAAGGGGAGGGGGAGACGAATCTGGACAGACTTGTCTCCTGACTTTCGATGAGATTTCAGGTAGGAGGATGAGGGAATTAGAATCGGATTCCCCCATAGAAATTGTAGATTTGAATGTTAGCTAACAAAGGAAACTGGTCTTGCTTAATTTGGAGATGTAAAACTCCAATTATAGGTTACTAACCGAGACTGAGTCGTGACTGATTATGTTGGACACTAACAGTTCAAATGTGTAGATAGTAACAGTTCAAAGTTAGACAGTAACGGTTGGACAGCAACAGTTCAAATGTCTAGACAGTAACGGTTAAACAGTAACAGTTCAATGTGTAAATAGTAATAGTTCAAATATCTAGACAGTAACAGTTCAAAGTTAGATAGTAACGGTTGGACAGTAACAGTTCAATAATGGTTGGACAATAACAGTTCAATAACGGTTGGACAGTAATAGTTTAATGTGTAGACAGTAATAGTTCAAATGTCTAGACAGTAATAGTTCAAAGTTAGATAGTAACGGTTGGATAGTAACAATTCAATGTGTAGACAGTAACAGTAGACTTTCATGTGAATACTATATATAAAAATTGACACGATCAAAAGATTGATGTCATCTCTCAAGTGCAAGAGTGTCGAAGTAATAAATAACCTGGCAAGACCGGGGTCGAACCACAGGGAGGTTAACTATATAAATTATAAACAACAACAACAACAACAACAATAATAATAAGTTAAAGAGAGCTTTGAGATGTGATATTGATGTAAGGATTAAATAAGGATAAAATAATTGTCAAGGTTAGAGGATCCACTAATGTTTTTTCAAACAAGTATAGTATAAACTCTTTTTATTACTCAACTGGAAACCACACACAAAAGAGGTTCCAATCGGATTATAAATTATTAACATGATTACATTAGTTATCTTATTCGAATAATGTTAATACTTGTAAATGTTGTCAGGCATTCATGATTATAACTTATGTTAACAACAAATCAAGTTCCTTTCATAGTATAGGTGTCGGTTATACCATACAGTTGGGTTATGAAAGTGTCAAGTATTTGTTGTACCAAGGGTTATACAACATAAATCTAGATTAACCATTTAACAAGCAAAGTATTATAAGTGAACAAGATAACAAATATAAAACATGTTAGTATCAAACATTAAGGTCCTTGTTGAGTTTATATTATACTTATTCTTACACCATTAGTGTAACCTTTTCACCTTGACATGATAAACTTAGCTAAACATAATGAAAGAGAGAAACATAAATAAACAAGGAAAGGAAATGAAAAGCATAAGCAAGAGATTAATATAAGCAAAACTTAAGCATTACAAAATATAAAGAGCAAGAGCATGATCTTAATCTGAAAACCAAGATGCCTAAATAGATGGCAAATGCCTCCTTTTATAGGCCAAAATTTGAAACTATTGATTTGTTAACTAATTGTTAAGTGGGTGGCCACATCTTGACTTGGTAACAATCCTTATCTTCTTGTTTGCCAAAAATGTCATTGATAACATCATAATTTGAACAGACTTAAATCATGAAAGTTCTAGAAAATTGTCTCAGCTTTCCAGGAAAAAAAAAGTTGAGGTCATTGGAACTTCTACAACTTGAGATATGGACTGAACACTGAACAGTGTCTGGGCTGCAGGACAGATTCAGACTTCTTTGTTGTTGCTACAATTTGGACTTGAAAACGGCCTTTTTAAATCTTGGACTCTGCATGAAAGTTTTAGGCCTATGTCTTAGCTTTTCATCCATATAAGGTAGACCTAAATCTAAGATCTATAGCTCCGATATGACCCAATGACCGAACAATGTTCCAGTTTGGACTGAACCAGCATCTCTTTTCTAAGTTTGGCCCTCTCTTTGTCCTTTCAATTTCCGTACTTAAACTCATCAATCAATCCTTTCATTTATGTGATAGGCCTGCATTTAAGATGACTATTTACCATAAATTAAAGGTATCTTATGGTATCAGACTTGTTATTATAAAACATGCTTTAGTTAAGGAGTTATTGATACTTCAAGTGCAAAATAATGATATAAAACCTTGATAAAAATACACTTTTAAGTACTAATCAAGAATATAAAAGAATTGAGTCATACGAACACTTGCACAGTGAGATACTAACTCTGAAAATATACATGATATATGTATGTATGTTATTATAAGGAAATGAACATGCATAGAAAGTAACATATGAGTAATGGATGAATATGGATTCTCTATAATATCAGCTTGAAGGAATCATAACCAAAAACTTCATTGTGATTCAGGAGGAGCAACCAGGATTGGATCTTTTGTTAGGGGAGGTCGCGAGATAGGCGAAACAAGTGCGTGATTTTCCCTCCTATTTGCATATATACAATTTAAAATTCTTCTGGTGAATGTAATTATAATAAATATCATGTTCAAAGTAAATAAAGCCTAGCGTATTTTCAAGATTAGCATCGGCTAATGGCATCCGTGATAGGATCGTCGGGAAATGAATTACAAGATTAGCTTCGGCTAATGGCATCCGTGATAGGAATGTCGGGAGATGATTTACAAGATTAGTTTCGGCTAATGGCATCCGTGATAAGATTGTCGAGAGATGAATTACAAGATTTGCTTCGGCTAATGGCATCCATGATAGGGTTACTAGGAAATGAGTTTCAAGATTAGACTTTGCAAGGTCACCCAGTTCACGCAAGTAAATAAGAGTATCCAAATTAAGAATATGCAAATGAGTGTTAATTGGGTTTAAAAGATTTACAAGTAATATATATAAGTTCTCTGTTATAATTCTTATGGATCCGATCGAAAATTAATACTTCATTTGTATACATTACATTAGCATATATATATATATATATATATATATATATATATATATATATATATATATATATTCTTTATCAACATAATGGTATGTTTATTTATGTATCAGGTCCATCAAATATCCAAGGAGATCATTAGTTTAGGACTCTACTTTGTCAAGCTTATGTAAATATTTAACTTAAACAAAAGGGAATTAATGTGTTTATGTAGTATACTTTTGTGTAAACCTTGATGCATTTTTATAAAAGTTTAGCTTAGAACGTAGTATTTTAGTTATCTTGTAATTAACCATTTTGAAATGTTTAAGAACACTTATTATGTTGTAAATGCTTTCTTTACATGTTAGTATTCCTTTTCTTTTAAATTTTATGTAAATCATATTATAAAATTTTATGATATGATATGTAGACTATGTTCATATTGAACTTACTCTTAAGATATATATATATATATATATATATATATATATATATATATATATATATATATATATATATATATCGTGTGGATTGTATGAGGTGTTGAATAATGATGTTTGATGAAAGGTCCGGAATTATGGGACTTTGTGATGATGGGTTGATTGAGTAAATTGATAGTAGTCGATAATTTGGGATGTCCTAAATACAAATGAAACTCTGCCAAATTTTTGGTGAAAAAAAAAATTACCCTCAAATAAAGAGGATATGTTGGGATCTTTTACTATTGAGCAAGTCGTACAGTCGGACTGTTACATAAGCAATAATGACAAGATTTCTAAATGGATTTATTCACGATATTGTAAATGAAGTAGAATTACAACATTATATTGAGTCAGAAGAGATGATACGTATAGCTATAAAAGTTAAAAGGCAACAAAAATATAAGAGTAGTAAATGACAAGTAAGTAATTCAGGTTCTTTCTCATCATGGAGGCCAAATTATAAGAGAGAGATAGGGCTACTCAAACCAAGCCAATTATAAGGTCGAACCTTCTAAGGCAAAAAAAAAAGGGTTGCTGCTAATTCTAAAGGTAAATTTGATATTCAACCTACTCGTAACCATGATATTAAATGTCTTAGGTGTTTTAGGGTTGGGCACATAACTTCTCAATATCTAAATAAGAAAGTTATGATTTTAAAGGATCACAATAAAATTGAATCAGAAAGTGATAGATCTAAAGATGATGAGATGCCACTACTTGATAATTGCAGTGATAGGGATGTAAAGTATCTAGTTGAGGGTGAATTGTTATGAATTTGGTATGTATTTAATGTTTAGATCAAGGAATATGATGTGGAGCAACAAAGAGATAATATATTTCATATAATATGTCATATCAGCAACAAAGTATAAAATATGATTATATATAGAAAAAGTTGTGCTAATATTGCTAGTACTATATTTATTATGAAATTGAATATGAACACTATTAAATATCATAAACCTTATAGGCTTCAATGGTTGAAAAAATATAATGAAATAAAGGTTACAAAACTGGTCTTGGTGTCAATTTTTATTGGGAAGTATTCTGATGAGGTTTTGTATGATGTAGTTTCTAAGCATACGAGTCACTTGTTTTTAGGATTTTTATGGCAGTTTGATAGGAAAATTATATATGATGGGTTTAGGAATAGATATACTCTTGTAAAAGATGAAAATTTCATCACACTTATATCATTATTATCGAAACAGATCTACAAAAACCAATTAAAGTTAAAAGGAAAAAAATAAGGTAGAGGGGAGTGAAAATACAAGAGAGACTGTGAGTTTAGAGAAAACCATGGGAGCCATAAAGAGGAAAAAAAATAACAGATTCAGCTAAAAGAGGAAAAGAAATAGTTTTACTCGAGAGTAGAGGTAAAACACAAGGAGAGAAGAAAACAATGATGAAAAAAATAAAAGAGTGTGAAAAAATAAATAAGAATCTAAGTTTTTATGCAAAGAACAATGAGATCAAAAATGTTTTTTATTCTAACAAGTCGATGATTGCACTTTTATACAAAGAGGCTTATTTTAACACTAACAAACTTGATCATTGTCTTCCTAGTGTGGTTGTTTCTTGATTGTAGGAGTTTAAAGATTTGTTACCCGATGAGATTTCTAGTGACTTACTACCGATAAAGGGAATCAAAGATCAGATTGATCTTGTACCCGACACTATGATTCTTAACTGACCAGCCTATCAAAGTAACCAAAAAAAAAAGGAACTTCAAAGGCAAGTTGAAGAGTTGATGTCAAAGGGGTATTTAAGATAAAACATGAGTTCATGTGTTGTTCTAGTGCTATTTATGCCTAAAAATGATGGAACTTAGAGGATGTGTGTTAATTGTTGCACTATCAGCAATACTATGGTAAAGTATAAACATTATATCCTTATGCTTGATGGTGTGTAGATGAATTATATGATGATTATGTATTTATGAAAATTGATTTGAAAAAAGGATATCATCATATTAGAATGAAAGAGGGTGACAAAGAAAAAACTGCTTTTAAGACTAAGTATGGTTTGTGTGAATTATGCCTTTTAGTCTTATTAATGCCCTAATGCCTTTATGAGATTGATGAATTATGTGCTGCTTGCATTTATAGGCAGATTTGTAGTTATCTATTTTGATGATATTTTGATCTATGGTAAGAGTTTGTATAAACATGTTGAACATTTACATATTGTTCTTGATGCTTTACATAAAGAGTTGTTGTAATGCTAATTTGAAAAGGTGTACTTTTTGCATCAAAAGAATTGTGTTTCTAGGTTATGTTGTTAATGCAAAAGGTATTGAAATGACTGAGAAAAAAGTTAAGTCTATCCAAGAATGACCTACACCTAAATTGATCACTAAGATAAAAAGTTTTCGTGGTTTGGCTAAATTTTATAAATGATTTGTTAAAGACTTTAGAACTCTAACCGTATCTTAACTGAAATTGTTAAAAAGTCAGTAGGTTTTAAATGAGGAATTAAACAAAATAATGCATTTAAACTTCTTAAAGAGAAGCTTTGTTCAACACCTGTATTAGTTTTACCTGAATTTACAAAAAACTTTTAAGATTGAATACGATACCTTAAGAATAGGTATTATAGCCATTTTAATGCATAATATATGACTTATTGCCTAATTTAGAGAAAAGTTCAATAGATTAGCATTGCATTAAATTACCCTACTTACGATAAGGAGTTTTATGCTTTGGAGAGAACTTTGGAGACTTAACAGCATTACTTATGACTAAAAGAATTCGTGATTTTTTTGGATCATGAATCGTTGATATATCTGAAAGGACAAGTTAAGTTGAACTGGCGACATGTCAAGTGGGTGGATATCATTGAAATGTTTCTGTATGTGATCAAATACAAGCAAGATATGGAAAATATAGTGGTTGATGCATTATCGCAAAGATATATTCTTCTTTCTACTGTGAATGTGAAATTTTTAGGATTTAAATATGTGAAAGAATTGTATACCAATGATAATGATTTCCCTAATGTGTATGTTGCTTGTGAGAAGTTAGTGTTTGGAAAGTTTTATAAACTTGATGGTTACTTGTTTGAATATAATAAATTATGTGTGCTTGGTAGTTTTATGCATGAATTGTTTATTTGTGAAGCTCGTGGAGGCAATTTAATAGGGAATTTTAGTGTTAAAAAGGCTCTAGATATTTTGCATGAATATTTTTATTGGCGTAAGACAAAACGTGATATGCAAAAAGTGTGTGATAGAAGCATTGCATGTAAACAAGTTAAGTCTAAAATCTTACTACATAGTTTGTATACTTATTTGCCTGTATATAAGGAACCTTGGGTAGATATTTCTATGAATTTTAATTTAGGGTTACGTAGGTCAAAAAGCGGTCGATATTCTATATTTATGGTTGTAGATAAATTTTATAAGATGATGCATTTCATATCATGTCATAAAATTGATGATGCAACCAATATAATTGATTTGTTCTTTAAGGAGACAGTATGGCTTCATGGGGTTCCTATGAGTATAGTTTTAGATCACAATGTCAAGTTTCTTAGTTATTTTTGGAAGGTCTTGTGGAGAAATTTGAGAACGAAGTTATTATTTTTGATTACTTGTTATCCACAAATAGATAGACAAATGAAAGTAGTAAATAAAACTTTAACTATATTTTTATGTGTTGTCACTGAAAAGAATCTTAAGAATTAGAAGACTAATTATTATTTATTGAGTTTGCTTATAATCAAAGTGCACATTCCTCTAATGATTATTTACCATTTGAAACTGTTTATGGTTTTAATATGTTAACTCCATTAAATTTGATTTCTTTATCTGGTGATGAAAAAGTTAGTCTTGATAGTAGTAAAAAAGCTCAAATGGTGAAGGCACTCCATGAGAGTGTTCAACAACGTATAAAAAAGAAGAATGACCAATATGCAACAAAAGCTAACAAAAGGTGTAGACATGTTATTTTTTAACCAATGATCGGGTTTGAGAATATATACGTAATGAGAGATTTTCAGCCCATAGGAAATCAAAGTTGTAAACAAGAGGAGATAATCCATTTCAAATTCTAGAGAGGATCAAGGACATTTCCTATGAGTATGATGTTAGTTATACTTTTAATATTTCTAATCTTTATTTGTTTGATGCATGTTATGATTCGAGATCAAATTCTTTTGAGAAAAGAAAAAATGATGCAAATTAGCCTACAACATCGAGGGATTTACTAGAGGTGCCAATTGGGCTAATTATGAGGTTAAGAGCCAACAAAATCAAAGAGATACTTATTGGATTTATTCAGGATATTTAGGCCAATTCAAGCCTTCATATATCAATAAAAAATGATTAGGCTTTAATTAATTCGATGCATCCAATAGTTGGACAAGTTTAGTCAGTTTTGGACTTACTTTTCATAATGTATAATTTTATGCTAACAAACATAACTTTTGATTCAACCATTTGATCAAAATAAAAGTTTCCCAGAATATTCCAGAGGTCTTGTTTTATACAGGTTTAAAATTCAATAGTGATCGGGCATCGAGAAGGCCTTGTGATAAGGTCTAATAGCTATTATGCAAGAATTGCATTATTTTCCTAGTTGGTTTAGGATTTTATTTCCTAATTGCATTAGTAATCTTTTATTATTTTTCTAGCCCTGTTTATGATGTTTTACCTAGTATAGATAGGTTTATTTAGCTTGTAATTAGGTTTCTTCTTTACATATTGGATTATTTTTAGAATGTTATTGTGTGTGAGAGGATTACTCATACATATTGGTTCTTTATTGAATTGTCTTGAACCTATAAAATATTAACTATTGGTTATTTATTGAATTATCTCAAACAATACATAAAGGTCTAATCTTGTACTCTCTGAAATAATATGTTGCCAAACTCTATTTGACTAGAAACTTTACCAAAATATAGTTTCATGTGTCTAGTATCTCCCTGTAAAATTTCAGATTGTTTCAATGTAAGGTTTGAGAGATATGCATGATCGCGTAAACTGATTTGCAGACATTTTAAGGTCAAATTTAGACCTGACTTGGCTTGTATCATCCTCCTCTTCTTTAAAAACATTCGACCTTGAATCTGTGTCATGAAAAAATCTTCTAAAGTAAAAAAATCAGTATCAAACGGAAGAATAACATCATCATTAAAACAAAGAAAAACTTTGTTAGCAAAAAAAGTCCCTCTAATAAATAAGCTCTCATTTTCAATCATTTTCGCCTTCTTTAATTTTAGTTGCTCCTCATATATTTGTTTAGGTTTCAAAGATACAAGAGTTATAGGTCTTCCATTTATCTAAAAGGAATACATATTTGTTACTCTATCATGTATAACTCTCCTATCATACTACTATGGTATACCAAACAACAAATGATTAGTTTGCATTGGTACAACATCACATAACACATCATTATATTATTTATCAATAGAAAAAATAATCAAAACCTGCTTATTCGCTTTCACGTTACCACTATCATTCAATCATTATAATTTATAAGGTATGAGATGTTTGGTAGTGTATAAGTTCAACTCTTTCACAATTTTAATACTAGCTACATTAGTGACACGACCAAAAGATTGATGTCTTCTCCCAAGTGCAGGAGTGTCGAAGTAATAAATAACCCGGCAAGACCGGGGTCGAACCACAGAGAGGTTAATTGTATAAATTATAGTTAACAGCAACACAA
>Ga0325405_1000606_pt1 | contig 35071 bp, 23 predicted proteins | sample PopdelMetagenome_21_FD_205663 | JGI IMG/M metagenome (GOLD analysis project Ga0325405, IMG submission 205663) | Populus deltoides microbial communities from Bellville, Georgia, United States - Xylem-Control-R2 | ecosystem: Host-associated > Plants > Phyllosphere > Stem > Wood/Secondary xylem... | reverse complement strand
GTAAACTTTGCTATTTTTATTTATTAAAAAAACTGTTATTTTATCATTTTTTTTAATGTTGTTAACAAGTAAAGATACCTTTTCAAATTCAAAGAATTATCTTAGCTTCAACCCTAAAACGTTTATTCATGTTGTTGTGGTGGTGGATGGAACAGGGAAAAGCTGCAAGGACATCGTTTCCCACCCGTCCTCCATCTTCCATGGATTTGTGTGGCCAGAACGATACTGACAAGCTGCCTACACTTCGAATTCAAGGCAGGAGACGTCGTTTTTACTAGATGCTTTAACATTTTGCTCCAGAATCTTTTAATTGACTACTCAACTATAAAACTGTGTGGTAGACATGAATTGTTTATAGAAAAATTAAAAAAAGAGGACAGATTCGGATTTCCTTGTTCACAGAATGTGTATTCCCTCTTTGTTGTTGAACCATCCCAGCTTTCACATCTCCGGTGACGGTACATGTTTAAGATTGTGTAAGAAAGATACACGGTCCAGAAAAAGGAAGAGCTAGCTAAGAATTTGCTCCATTGAAATCTCATCGGCGCAACGCATAAATAGACGCAACCAATCAGCCTAAACAACCTGTCCGCAGACCATCTCTGCTGATTTACTCCCACACCTTTTCTCCTAAACTTGAAGGATCTCTCTCGTATTCATGGCAGGCATGAGCTCATCCCATCTCCTTGACCTTCAAATATCCTTGTACATTCTGCAACACCTTCATCACACAGCATATGAATTCAGAACAGCTAATCAATTTCATGAATAAAGCATCGGCACATGTTTGGGCTAAACTTTTTTCTTTTATCAACATCAGTGTAAAAGGAATATATAAAATACTATACCGATATTATATATGTAATATAATACCTATAGATATATACCATAAAAAGAAACAATAATATTATTTTAAATTTATTATTTAATAATAAATAATATTAAACATTAGTATAATAGGATCTTACATTAACAAATTATACTTATTTTATATAGAATTCAGTTTTATATTAACTGATAACCATGCTTATATAATCTATAAGTTTATATAAATATATTGAAATGAATTCAATTTAGTAATTTAATTGAATGTTAGGGCAAGAAAAGAATCCTTTGTTTGTTTTAGTTATATTCTTTGAAAGCATACAAGAATTTGAAATGCTATAAGAACCCTTGTTGTATATTGCCTTGTCAATAACCCCACACGTCAGTTTTGGATTCGTGACAGCACGAATTGCTACAGTTAGTGAATATAGCCTAACCACTTCTTTTTGTGAAGAACAGCAGCAAATCTTGAGGTGTCGTATCACACTTTGATGAAGAGATAAGCCTCCTGATAAGCATTCTCAAGAGAATTTACATGACAATCACAAAATGAAAAGGGAAAACGGCCCTTCCTGATCTTGACTCTCAATTAGTTGAGATATGAAAGTGAGAATATGTATTCTGTGATTCAACTGGATCTCAATCATCAAACTTAGAAATGAATTGCAGAGGCTAAAATAAATAGAAAAGAATTCCCCAATCAACAGAATCAAATGACATTATTATATTGATACCGTCAATCTTGGTGCCTAAAACAGGTTAATAGGCAGAGAGTTCATCATCTCAAATGCCATTATTAATTTGATATCGTCAATCTTAGAACCTAAAACAAGCAATAGGCAAAGATTTCGTCCTCTCAATTTATAGAGGTTGTTTTCTTTTAAAATTGACAAAATCAGTCCCAAAAAGCAACCCCTTGGAAGCGCACCGGGACAATTTCAAAGTTTCTTCAGGATACGCCAGTATTTATCTGAAAAAATCAACAGCAACAATAAACTATTTACCACTTTCATTATAGAGGAGAGATGTAAGAGAATCTGATTACAGAGCACTACCATATGCACAGAAGAACCTAAGTATGACCTAGTGCCAAAACATGTCACCATATAAAGTCGAGAGAGAACAATAGATTCTACTGTCCTTAAGGTGGGAAAATTGGGTATTGCAATAACTTACATGAGGTATAGCAGCCTAATTGTTTTGAAGATGGACAACCACATCACTGCTGAACGGAAAATGAGAATTTCGCTTGAAGTTCCCATTTTGAGAATCTCCTCATGGAAACACAGTATAATCTTCACATTTGATACCTGAACCATATCCATGCTTACCGTGAATGGATACATTGGAATCTTCCATTGACCATTTTTTCTGAGAACTTGAACTGCACTTGATGTGGAGTTTTTGGGGAAAAACCCCTTGATAACAATGTTATAACCTCTTAATCAATGGACATTGTAAGGGTGAAATAGGAGTCAATGCTTTGTCATGCATTTCTGCAAAGAGAGTTGTTGACTCACGGACCACTTACTCTTACAATGGCCATTGTTCAAGATGTTATGACTATGAAGATCAAATGCATAACATTTTCCAACCACTGTATCTTAACTCTTTTCTATGCTCATTCGCTTCTCTTTGCAAACAATATCCATCCATCATAACATTGTAAATTTAAACATTGACATTAGCATTCAGAGCTCATACAAAATGGTTAAATGCCAAAACAGAAAAAGCAAAATCAAATGCCAGGGGGAAAGGGCACGGGCAGTTAATGAAGATGTTTATAAGTATACGCATTGTGCACGATTCCTAGCAATTACATTTGTTTCCACAAAGAATATGCAGATAAATACTGTTCCTTCCTCACAATCAACCCTAATAACCCACCAAATTTCACCATTAATGATCCAGGATTCATACGAATCATCGGATAAAATGAAATTATGGTCCCATCAAAACTGTTATAACTGGTTTTGCCACCAAATCATTTTTTCCTAGCAAAGAATATTTAAGCCTCATGCTAAAAGCAGAAGCAGTGTAAATTTAGGTACTGGAAGATTCAATTAGAAAAACAAAAAAGTTAGCAATACCCAGTTGTTGTCGAAGGTGAAAAGCGGCTGCAGGAGCCCTAAAGGCGGCTCTCTTGTTCCCTCGTTGTTCATTCTCAGATCAATAAAATGGGCTGCATATTGTGTGTCTGGTTTTTATTCTGGAAAAAAGATGCCCTCCTGACGGCCCATGAGCTCATGACAAAACAATAGAGCCCTAAGAAGCCCAAAAAGGCTATCAAGGTCACCAGCGCGCCAGGTCAAACTTTTTTAAAGTTTTTTTTTTTTTTACAAAATAATCATTACTACTAGTATATATGTTATTTCATTTGGGTCCTAACCGATGAAATACACTCAGATTTTAACCTAATATATATTACACTCATATTTTATTTTTTGTATATGTACATTTTTTTCACATAGTCCGCTTGTCATTTACATTTTTTCGATGTTAATTGTTTGATGTATTTTGATTATTTTTAGATTTTGTAGTTTTTTTTAAAAAAATTATTGGCTTCTTTCATTTTAATTTTTTTTTTAAAAACAAGAGAGTGTTTATGGTGCTCAGAACTATAATTTTTTAGAATTTGAATAATTATTTATTTTTATGTTTTAAAAATATTTTTTTTAATATTTTTAAATTATTTTAATATGCTAATATCAAAAAATATTTTAAAAAATAATTAGTATCATATTTCCATTTTAATTTTATATGTCAAAAGGCAGTGGTAAAAAAAAAACACTACTTTCAATACTGAGACAAGACAACCTTCAAACATTTGGACAAGTGATCCTAAGGTTCTACATCCAAGCCATAGAGAATGCTTTGCAACCTCTTTAAACACAGCATCAAATGCTTACGCTCAGTGACATAAGCATACGATGGTATAGAGCATATGCTAGTAAGTAAAAAAATAATCAACTCGAAACATGAAATATGTGCTGGCTACTATCCTGATACAAATGTCATCTTTCATTCTTCTTGGGAGCTTAAAAGTTAACTACTCATTTTTGCCTCATACACAATAGACATGGCAATTCAAAGAAATGCCTAAAAAGGCGTGATGGCAGAAGAACAACTCAGGAGAAGGCCGGTGAATATGGAAGAAGACGTTCGCTTTTTCGTGCAATCCTCAGCCGCTTGACGCTTTCTACAAACTCCCTGTCAAGATTTTTAAGAAAGAGGGACTCGCTAAACCAATGTGTCTTGTATAAGGTAGAGAAAAAACATCCATAGATAACAGCAGTGGATTAAGAACTTACTTCCAAGGAACATCACCAACGGTTCTCCAATTCTCCTCTCTGTCCTTATAGAACAGGCAGAATTCAGAACCTGCTTGGAACAGCCTTAACCCAGATGCAGATTGTCTTCCTGGAACAGCGAAGCTTAATCATGTTATCTTTGATTCTGAAAGAGAGGGGGGGAGAATGGGTTCGAACGTGTTTTTTGGTACCTACCAAACATGTGTTCGAGCTGAAGTGCGAGGCTTGAGTAACTACCATGATCTAGTATGCATATTTTCCTGCCAACAATCACCCCATCCATGTTTACCTTCACATAAGCCCACTTGTCTTTGCACTGAACTCCCTCTGCCTCCTCGTCACAATCTTGTGGGGTAAATCTAATGTAGCTTGAAGTGGAGTGTTTTAGTGGTGAGTTTGCCCGAGGCCAGTCCATCAGGTCACCATATCCCTCCAGGCCTACCACTGATATATGTACAAGAAACTCCAGTTAGAAAATTCAGATTGTAGCTATCAAAAACAGGAGAGAAAATGTTCTGCTTTTTGAGGCTCAAGCTTCAATGAAAATGAAATTCATTTAGATAAGCAGAGGCGTTCTACATCATCCCAATTTATAATTGACAAACTACAACAATTGCCAATTAGATCTTGTCACTATTAAGTGGAGGCATAACTATCCAGAATCATTTAGTATTACTGATTCTATCAAAAAGGTTGTCCATAGTAATGAATAGCTCTTTCTGCTATAAAACAATTTTTGTGTTCACGGCAAGATTTGTGCTAGCGCAGAATTTTCATCAATTCCATGGTGTTTCGTCGATTATTTCATGATTTTGTCAACGTCCTTTCTCCACAAAAGCTACTTGTAAAGCAAAGCATGTCACTGTCACGCTAACTTCATGAAAGAGTTCTTTTACCTGGTGACTGCTGCAAAAGTAAAACAAAAATTAAAGAAAGGAACAAGGGGCATACGATGTCCAGATGGATGATAAGCCTCAGGCTGCAAAGTTCTGAGACTGAGACCCAGATCAATAATACCATCATCTTCCCTAGGCTGATAGTAAGTAGAGTGAAGAGCTGGAGGGTTTAGAATGAAGCCTGATGCATTAGAATCCATCGGATTAATATTGCAGGATTAATGAGTGGAATGAATGCTGGTAGTCAAAACTTGAAATTGTGTTGATTTGCACCAAGTAGGAGAACCCATTTATACATTGAATTCTGCAATGACAATTGAAAGTAGAACGGGGCTTCAGCCAAGTAGACAAGCAAGTTTTCTCCCATTATTAATCATTGAGTGGTGCTTATCTTCTTGTGTTACTCTGATACTACCAACATGCAAGTACACAAGGAAGTTGCTAAAAAACAGAAAAACAAGGGATGGCCTAAGTGATTGTAACAAAAGTTGGTTTGGATTCTGCAACCCGACATTACAACAAGGGTTCTGCTTTTCAGGTTGGAAATCCAACGGTGAGCAACCAGTCAGTGAATGCTCAGGATTGAACTGCTGGGTCCAACACACAAATATGAAATTATGTCGTGTGTTTCTTTCTCTTAAATTTATTACAACTTTCTTAAAAAAAATGGAAAATGTACTGTTAATAAGCAATATTTTGAGTTTTCGACAGCTATCAGCATACAATGCCTTTGTGCACATTGTTCCAGGAGTAGTGGTTGCAATAATGAAGTGAAATAATGGAAATCGTCACTTCATTATTTTTCCCGTGCCTGTACGGAAAGAAAAGTAGCGTCTCGTGCTCAGGGAAAAAAATAATCCTGTAGAGATGTAGTTTTGGCTTGAGTTTCCGTTCTTGCTTTTAATTTTTTTTAGTTGGGCAGTCTCTCTCAGATGACAGTACAACCACTCTTTAGGGGGGGCAGCGATCCCATCGTCACCCCTGATCCCACTCTGCCTTGCCCTTGCAGAACATCGCTGTGTGGATGAAACCTGCTTGCCAGCATAGGATTCTTCTTAACTAGACTGGAAAAAAAGGATTGTCGTTGAATTAGAAGGATCCCATAACCACTTTGTTCTTCGGAATACAAAGGATCTTGATTATTAATTCCTCTTCCTATTAGCAAAATTTGAGGTCTGATTCCTACTCAGGACTGCAAACGAGCCATGTTTAAGTTGACGAGAAGGATGCTCACGGTTCATAAATCAGGAATCTGAATGCACTAGTCTTGTTGGGTCGTCCAACTTTTTGGTCAAACCACAATTAGTCTTGGAACCATATTATGCTTTCAATTCCATTCATAGGTTAATATAGTTATCCTAGAAGTCAAGTGATTGTCGGTCTATACATGCGTAAATTAACACAAAAATGAAATAAAATGCTTTGTTCTTTTTAATCTGAGATTTAATTTCTTAAAACAAAACGATAATGTTATTTCAAATCCAAATATTTTATAAGGACCCGCTAGGCACAGTTTTCACACACTTGTGTGTGTAAGACAAGGAAAAATTTCAGCTTCAAACAAGTGAAAAGAAACCAGCCACGAAGAAATGAAATAAAATGCGCTGTTCTTTTTAATTAATCTGGCATTTAATTTCTTTGAACAAAAAAAATTTCTGATGATGGTGTTCAAAAATCTATAAATCATATGTAGAACCCTAGAAAATTAACACGAGAACTTGATTTGAAAAAAGAAAAAACAGATTGAGAATTACTCTTGAACCAGGATTTGAGCAGATCACTCAAGCTTCGTTCTTAAGTTCCATAAAAGTTGACTGGTAAACGAATATTATAAAGAAATCAATCTGCTTGCATTTCATTTCTGGAACATGATAAGCATCGTTTCTGAAACATGATAAGCATATTTAATATTATTTTTTAAATTGTTTTTTATTTAGAAATATATTAAAATAATATTTTTTATTTTTATTTTATTTTTAATATCAAGATTTAAAATTATAAAAAAATAATTTGAAATAAAATAATAAAAAATTTTAATTTTTTTAAAAAACATTTAAACGCAAAATCCAACTGAATAGCTTCCAAGCATTGAGTTTGAGGCCCTCTTTATTTGCCTGAAACACGTTTCAATTTTCCAATATTCGAAAAAAAATTGAAAAAAAAAAGCGAAAATAAAACAAAATAATATCGGTTTCGTTACAGGACAAGGAGGAAACGAAAGAAATGCATGTCTGATGTCTCGGTAAATAATAAGATATCCCGTCATCCCAGCTGAACTTGATCTACAAGAATTCTTTTTCATTATATCATTTGACCATGAACTACACGAAATTGAATGAATGGGGAAAAATGAGCATAATTTTAACCGAATCTTTCCTGACCTTAATTTTCCTATTATAAAACAGGATCAAAGGACGTATAAACTTCATTTCTTCCCTGTGTTTAACTTCCAACCAACTCCGGCAATCTTCACCGCCGGAAAGCTTCACCAAAGATATGAACGTGTGCTTGGCATTTGACTTAAAGCTGGACAGTGTTTAAATCCAAGAGGAGTATTTCAAGCCTGTAGGAAAATAGTGTCTGCTGCTACTGCAACGAATACCATGGGTAATGAAGTTTCATTTGCTGGAGACTCATGTCAGGTCATATCGGCTAAGAAATTCAACTATGCAAGGATAAACTTGCTCCACTGCCTGTGAGGATTAAAAGGCATATTACAACACAAAGCACTGAAAAGAAACTATCAAACAAGATGTTACGCATTGCTGCAGTTATGAACCACCTACCAGTCTCCCCCCCACCAAATCATAATGTGCATAATGAGGACCTCCAGGTTCTCCAAACACTTTGTAGGTGGCCAAATGCTCAGGGATGAGCTTAACAGTTTCTAATGCATTCAAATCATTATGAGAAAGAAGCAATCGATTGGCAGGTATGGAAGACATCTAAGCAAGTTACTGTAGTTTACACACCTTCAACAGCTTCTGGTGGGCATATCAGATCTCGGTCTCCTGCTATGGCTAATACAGGTACTTTGTTCTTATGCAGATGATCCTGGTAGAAAAATTTACCACTCCTGTCACACAACCCACCATTTCGAAAAGCTGTTGTAAGCTGTAAAAGAAGTTTTGCGGGTATGGTACCTGCCAGTAAAAATCAAAACATATATTTACAAAATAGTACAATAGTGATGATAAAAAGAGGGAAACTGACTTAAGATTATCAAATAACAGTTTCAGATTAACAATGGAAAGTCATCCATCCCATTCTGAAGTTTGTATGGGGGTGGGGTGAGGGTGGCGAACAAAGTCTGTACAAATCAAGTTATTAAACCACCGGCAGTAACTGCATGCCCGTGCTTGTGAGACAAGCTTAAAATTATAGCCTGTATGGAGACAGATATTGTTTTGACGATCAAATGCATTTGAATAATGGAAAAAAGAAAAGGAAGGAGAAAAGATGGGTGTGTTAGGTCAACAATCGTTCATTGTCAAAATCGTTTCTTCAATAACAATCCCTTAGATTCATCAATACCAGTTTTCCCTTTTACCCCCCTCCTTGGAAAAGCATATCTCCCAGGTCAACTGCATTAAATTGATACTTCTTTTTCCCTCGAAATCATTTTGAGGCAGGTCAATGGTGTCTTGAACAACATCCCACTCTTCGTAGGGCCATGTGTGTTGTGTGTATGTTTTAAACGCAGTTCATGAGATTTTCCTCATAAAAACAATATTGCTAAACTTTCCTCTTTCCTTAGAATCCCTGCCCGGTCTCATTACTTAATAGACGGATGTTTTCACTGTTGAACAGATCCCTTCAACTAACCCACTCATTTTCCCATAGTTCTATACTCATCAGTCAACATCAATACCGGGACCTTCTCCATTTATATCTGGGCCTGAGAACAGTTGTGTAATTATGGGACATTTCAACATGGCATGAATGAGTCAGGATTGCATCTATGTCCTGTATGCATAAAATATAAATTTGATTTTCCTCTGAGTCCATATCCCTAATACACTTTTACACTCTCATTTTCATCAATGTATAGCGCCAGTGGAAATATTTATTGATTTCCAACAATTCCATACTAAATCAGTGGTTACTGTTCTCTCTGTCCTCAGTCCATCACAATAAAGAGAATTTGTCATCACCTTACATAACAGAAAAAAGCACGCTCGAATCCCCATTGACAGTCTAAACAGAGCAAACATGTTCACACACAGAAAGAGACTAAACTGAAATAGAAAAGAACAGTAACATTTTTGCTCGATAGGAAAACTGTACTCACAAAAGTTGTTCAAGACAAGCTTTTCCAACAACTCTGGACGCATCATGTCCTGTGCTGATATCAAATCATTAAGCCAAGACAAGACATAAGGAGGGCGGGTTGAAAGAGGATATGCTGCTGACAGCATTGCTCCCAAAGGAACAACAGGTACATTAAGAGCTTGAGCAGGGTCTGCCTGTTTGTCAATAGTCTCATTATTAGTATCTTAAACAAGGGTATTCCTCACAAGAATTCAAAAGTAGACAGCTACATCTGACCTAGATAAACAAAAAGATGATGTGCAGAATTTGTTTTCAACTTACAAGGGGCAAAAGCAATTTGAGTCTCGACTTTGAAGGTGTGTAGTTAAGTGATGAAGCTAGAGTACCAATAGCAGCCAATCCAGAGTCTCTTCCTTCATAACCTTGAATATGATAAACAAGAAATGAATATTATTAGTAAAATTATCACACATTTATTTCTTTTTGTATTCAAATAAGAAAATAAAAGAAAAAAGAAACCAGGAGATGGAAAGAAGAAATTGTTTCAATTTTATTCCAAGGTTAGTAAATCTTGCAATAAAGGCTAACCATGTTTTCAACAGATAAACTAATTTAGTACATGTTTAATAGACGCGATCATTATTCAATGAAAGCATGGAAAACATTAAATACATATTTTTGAACAAGTGTGGTTTCAGACACTCTCTAACTCTACCATTCTGCAGACTACAGCCTCGTCTAACAAATGCAGCTACTCATGGGCAGAACATTCTAAAGTATACATATTAAACATGCAGTGTCAGTAGTTTCACTTTCACATCAACTCCAGAGTTCAAAATACGGGAAAGAGCAGCATTGAATTTTTTAATTAATCTTATTCTTAAACGGACCCAACATGAGTCTTAAAGTACAGAAAAAAAACTAATTTGCAAATATCACTACCATGCTGCAAGTATCCATAAAGTCATCATGTTCAAATGTAACATGTAATGGTGTAAATTATTTAAACTCAGAAAGCAATCGGGTATTTGTAAGTGCTGTGTGAAGAATCCAGAGGTTGTCATGAGACATTCAGCAAGGTTTTTTTCTCTCTTTTCTATTTTTCTTGCATTGTAATATTTCTTTGGTGACCTAATGCAGCTAAAGCTGGCGACAAACAGACTTAGGCTTCATAAAAGTCAATGATCATCTCCACACAAGCTAGCATTCAATTGTTAAAGATTTAGAAACAAGATTAAATGTCTACTAGAAAAGGAAAAGACACTCAAAATATAGATCATGAGAAATAAAAGATAATGCGACAGACAGAGGAATGCACCATCTCTACAATATTCTGATCCATTTGATCTGCTACCTCCAGGGTGGAAAATTTTAGGAGACACTTGAGAAAGCTTCATGTTTTTTCATCTTAAAATTCCTACTACTACATCCAGTTGGGCAAGTTACAAAGAACTTGGATTCCCAAAGATGATCACCTGTCCCACTGAACTTAGTCTTGCTTTCATTTAAAACTTGGACTGGCCTAGTATTTGGGTTATAGGTACTCCTTGTACTTCTCTAATTCCTTGGATACGAGAGAGAATCTCAGGCCCTTCACCAGAAATACTCAATCATGGTTTAAACTTCAAACAAAGATTCTAGCCAGAAGTCTGGTCCAAATTTTTTAACATTTGTAAATGCTAGATGCACATTTGAGGCTTTAGATGAGCAGAAATTTTTTTTATTGATTGGAAGATATAAAAACTTATAAACTTAATTGTGAAGGGAAAATGACTAAACCCAGAGTCCAACATATTATGGGACTTGCATGAGCAACTATAAAGAATATTTTAATGTGTTGGAAAAGCAAGTCTACTAAACCCAGTAACACGGAAACATGCATGCTATGTCCCTTATAAGCAGAAGAGTTTACAGTTACATGACACGCAGTGAGTGATGGTATCTTACTGCATCGTGACAGCATTGCATAGAGCAAGATACCTCCCATGGAGTGTCCAATAGCAAGCAATTTACCATCCTTTGGCTTGGTTTGGGCCCTTATATACTCCATCTACATGGATAAAGGTAAAGCTTATTAACGCAAGAGGAATCACCAAGAATTGTTTATAACCAAATTTCAATGATCATGGTAAAAACAATTATAATCAAAAGGCTAACTGCAAAGACAGAATGGTGCATAGAGTCTCAGCAAGATAAAATGTCACCTCACCGCAGCAGGAACATCCTCTTCCAGGTAATTATCGAAGTCCCAGTCATACTTCACAATCAAGTCAAGTTGTTTCTGGAAATCTTCTATGGTTGATGAAAGACGCTCTTGCAAGTCAAACAACTGCGGAGAAACAGATTTTTGACCTTCCTCGATAACATTAACCAGCCCTTGACTCAGATCCCTGAATTGACCAGCAATAGCTGAGTTTTGTCTTGCTTCTAACAAGCTCAAAAGCTTTCCCCTTATCTCGTTCATGCGTTCAGATAATTGAGAATCTTCTAAGATTTTTGCTATCTGATCGACTAGCTTTGCAAACATAATCTTCGATTGACTTTCACTGAGAAAGCCAGAGAGTCTCTCAGACAAACGCATGAAGACTTCTGTCAACTTTGTCACTAGTTTTGATTCATCCCACACAGTTACAATCCCTGCCAGATGTTGGTCCTCTTCAACAAAAGAAACCCTAGAATCTGACACGGGACTGGGAACCTTACTTGGCTGCTGGTCTGTAGACAAAGATCCATTTGCCATACTCTTAGTTACAGCCTCCATCTGCTCAGAGACTTCATGGGCAGCCTGCTGAACAGCTTTGGGAGTTGATCCCTGTACGCTCAAACCAGCACCCCGAACCTCAAGAATCCACGTCTCAAATCCCTGGCCAGACATGTACCGTGCAAAGGAAGACTGCAACCATGAAACGAACGCAAGAGGATAAAGTGTTGCACGGTCGGAAAATACAAAACATGCAAACGAGTACAATTAATTTTAAGATCCCCCCCCCCCCCGCTATAAAGAAGAACAGAACAAAATAATAATTCAGCGTTTGTTGGAACAGCAAACCCCTGAAATTTAAATCAAGCTCAGAAGGTAAAACCTGATTCACTGTGTCAAGCGATTTGAGGCAGTTAGAATTTGAATAGGAGATATTCGGAAAGGTCAATCGTAACTAGAAACGTCCCAACATTTATTTCGCATTGAAAGCAGCACATACTACAATCAAAAGTATGCTGCTCCGTGCTTTACTAGATAATGTTTTGCATAAAAAAATTAACTACTGCGATGAAATCACATTTAGCTTGCTCAAAATGGAATTAAACATGACTTGCAAAGAAGAGTGTTACCCCAGGTGAGAGATCGTAACCGATGGCATTAGTCCCGAGTCCAGACAATAGCAACAGCGGATGATTCCTTGGAGGCGCCTGTAATCAAATAAAAAAATGATTCATAAAGGGAGAAGATTGTAAACGAAGTAGAGCATGAAATGTAGACCAAGTAGGACCGACCTGAGGAGAAGGATGGTAGCGCCAGAGAGCAGGACGCCAGTCGGAGTTGGAGACGGAGACATAGTGGAGCTCATCGGCAGTACAAATCGGAGGCTTCTCTGGAACCTTGACGACAGGTTCAGTTGACTCGGAGGAGAACGCTCTCGCTCGGAACGACGTGGGAGTTGAAATCCTACGGTGCGATGATAGTAGTGGTCGTGGAGAAAAGGACCGCCGCGCAGAGGAAGCGGTGGCGCGAGAGAGGATGAGATTGGGATTGATGAAGATGAGATTGGCTACGTGTAGGGCGGAACGAATATCTGATTGGATTGTTGTTGCCATTTTTTTTTCCTTCTGTATCTCGTTTCGTGTTTCTTGTATGTCTTTTGATTTTTAATCAGAAAAGTTGTTGGAGTTGGTTGTGTTTTTATGGCCGGTCTTGGATGTTGACTTGCTTTCGCTTTTGCTTTTGGTAGGTTTTAATTGCGGTGTTAATTGTTTTTTAAAATATTTTTTATTTAAAAATATATTAAAATAATACATTATTATTATTTTTAATACTAACATATCATCTAAAATATATAAAAAGAATTTAAAACTAAAAAAAATAAAAAAAATTTAAAAACACAACCAACCGCATAACATACAGGCTCGCAGGTGCGGCAACGAGGATTAGAAAATGCGGTGAGGTGGGGTGGCTGGTGGTGACTGGGACGGGGTTCTTTTCTTTTCTTTTCCTTCCCTTCTTCCTGCGATTCCTAATTGAAAATGAAATATGAGAATAAAATGGATGCGGTTACGGATAAGAGGAGAAGATTGGGGAGGGCCAGTTTGATTTGCTATTCATTTTTTTATTTCTGAAATTGAAAATGAAATACACTCTGACCACGTGATGAACGAGGAATATTACTAATTTCAAACCAGCACGCGTGTAAAGTTACCCCATCAAAACAAAAGCTAAAAGTTAAATATTTTACTGTATAAATTTGCACAGTAAAATTACGATTTTGTTTTTAATAGAAAAAATTGGTTGGCTTTGTTTCTGGGACATTAAAATATTTTCCATGAGACTCGTTAGTTATTATAAAAATAATAGGGTTAGATTGACTCTTTGTATTTTTATTTCACAGTGTGATTATCTTACTATTCTTGGTAGCAAAAAACATTAATCTCTGGTTAAGAAGTTTTTTAATCTTTAATTAGGGGATTTTTTTATGTTTTATATTTGGTTATTTAATACTTATTGGATGTCATTAGATGCAACAGAGTAAATTCATAAATAAAATGAAAGAAAATAAGTCTAAGAGAGCATGGGTAGTATCAGGAAAGTTCGGATGACAAATTTGGTGACGTCTAATGTCTAAAACCTTGTTAGAGCGGCGATCAAAACATCTCGGTATCCCCTCCGCATATAAGTGGTGCATGTAGTCTTTTTGATGTTTTTATCCTTTCTTCTACTTGATTTTTATGTTGATATTAAAAAAAAAATCAACTCTTAAAGTTTGTTGTTCTCGAGATTTCATCACTATTATCTTTATTATAATTTTTGTTATTTATAATAATTTTGTTTATTTATAATAATTTATGAAGTTATGAATTTTTTTAAATCCCACCCTCAATAAATATTTTCATTTACTAGATTTGATTATTATTTATTTTATTTTACATGGTTTTTGCAGAAAAAAATTATAATTTAATCATTCTTGAGTTTTTTTTCTGTTTAAACATAATCCATTTTTATTATTGTTTTTTTCCTTGCGATATTTTTTTTATAATGATTTCTTTATTATTACTTCACCCTCTAATATTTAATTAGTCAGTGTTTAGCTTCGTAATTGAGCTCAAAACTTGAGTTTAATGGATTGTAAGTTTAAGAGATCAACTCTGATTTATGAAGTTGATACAAGGTTTTTTGGTTTTTTTCTCTTTTTTATATATTTTTTTCCTTCTTCCAACATTTTATTATTTTTTTCACTCTCTACTATATTTTTTTAGTTGTTTTGAAAATAACACATGTTACCTTGATTTTTGTTTTTTAATCTTTGTTAAATTTAGTTTTTATAGAAGAATTTTTTAAAAAATCAAATCAAATTAATTAATATAAAATAAAATAAATAAGCGCAAAATTGGCTGAAATCCAAAATTCCTGCTTATATATAACTCATTTTCTTTATTTTTGTAATTTTCATACTATACAATTTAAAAAACAGTTATCACACAACAGTTAACTTTACATGTATTCCAACTAATGGATTAAATAATTACACAATTGCATAAAAAATATCATCTCAGATTATTTGTTTTTTTTTTTACGATATAAAGACATTGTAGAATCATGTTATAAGTTTTTTTCATAAAGGTTTGATTTTAAATGTGCGCAGATGCCAAAATCGCCAGCCTGAGAAAAAAACTACTAATTTCATAGGACCGAGGCCCAAGGAATTTGACTTTACGACCCAATCCACGGTCCAGTTTCGGAGTTGAAAAACCAGGCCCACTTTCACCCCCATTTTTTTTCTTTTCGTCCTCAGACCCCGTTCTTCTTTTTACCTGAAAAAAACTCGCAGAAGGTTTTGGCCGCTCTCTCAGCTCGATCGCTGCAGCAGTCAGCAAGTCTCTCTCTTTCGAAGAAATTTTTGAGATTATTAAAAATAAGTTGACGATGAGTGGAAATAAAGAAGAGAGTGAGGTTGAAGTGAAGAGCGTGTTCACAGGAGCAGGATGCAACAGAGTAGTGAATAACGTTTCTTGGGGCGCCTCTGATTTGGTTTCCTTCGGTTCCCAGAATGCTGTCGCTATTTTCTGTCCCAAGGTATCTTTCTTCCTCATTTTCTCTGACTGTAACCTTGTTGTAGTGGCATTCTTAACAAACCTGGTTTTTTTTTTCTGCGGGATAGACTGCTCAGATTCTGACTACACTTCCTGGTCACAAGGCCTCTGTCAACTGCACTCACTGGATTCCAAGCACAAAGTTTGCTTTTAAAGGTTCTTTCTTCTTATGTGTTCCTGGGCTGTTCTTAGTTGTTTACTGCACAAAGCTTTATGTATGACTAGTGTTCTATTTGGATTCCGAGAGATGTTTAAAAAGTCAAGAAGTTTGAAAATTCTGCTTTCTGTTAGCTATTTAGTTTTGCTAATTCAATACAAAGATTTTGGAATTCTTACTTCATAGGCCAGTTAAGATTACATTTTTGTAAAATCCTAATGAAATTTGTTGTTTTTGTTGGCAGCAAAACAATTAGACCGTCATTACCTGCTTTCTGGAGACACTGATGGTGCTATTATTCTATGGGAGTTAAGTCTTGCAGACAAAAAGGTAATCTGTTTCTTCTCTTCTTCTTATGTTTTGGAGTTGATGATTCAATCCAAAATCGATTTCATTTCATGGGAATTTGGTAAAGTTTTTTCTGTTATTTTATTGCTTACCTATATAACTTGTTGAATCATGAACATCCGGAATCATAATCAATAGCTATGATGTTTTGTTTTAGGTAGTTGTTACTTTGTGTAGTGTTTAAATAACTCTGGGCATCTCTTACTTTTAGAAAGCAATTCAGTAATTTATATTCTATAATTTTCTTTTTTCATCATTGCGTTTCTTTTATTTTCAGTGGAGGCAAGTGTTGCAGTTGCCACAATCACACAAGAAGGGGGTTACATGCATAACTGGAATTATGGTTTCTGAAACAGATGCAATTTTTGCATCGACTTCTTCTGATGGTACAGTTTATGTGTGGGAACTGGTCCTACCTTCTACTGCTGGAGGTAAGCAAGTAAAAATTTTTCGACTGTTTCATTTTCATTGCTATTGAAATTTAAGGCCAAACAATGTTTAGTTTGCTTGTTCTTGACATCGATATAAATCAGACAAGAGCTTGCTATGGAGACAACATATGATGGAGATTGTTTTGTCAATTAGAACTTTCTTAGTTGACCGATGTGTGTTTTCCATGTATATAATACCTTGTTGAACTATCTGTACAAACTTCCAGTTGCCTTGTTACTCTTAAAATTTTTGTGTGAACATTGCATAGAAATGGCTATTATAATCAAGCTACAGAGTTTGGTTGCAGTTTGACATCTTAAATGTTGATTGAATTCAATAACCCCAATCTATATTATGTACAGATCATGGCTTCTCTACAACGTTTATCCTAACTTAGCCTATTTGTTGTCATCATTGATGAGACATTGAACTGATTGCTCTTGATGATGATTAAAGCTCTATTCGCTTGTTTTAGGTGAATGTAAATTGTCATGTCTGGAGACCCTATTTGTTGGTTCAAAGCCTATGGTGGCTCTTTCATTGGCAGAATTGCCTGGAAATTCTGGGCATATGGTCCTTGCTATGGGGGGATTGGATAACAAAATTCATCTTTACTGTGGGGAGAGGACAGGAAAGGTAACCAACTCTGAATCTAAGCTTACCTATTTTCCAGCACAAAATATTTTATGTGCATCTCAAACATGCTGGTTTTCTTTTCTTATGTATCCAGTTTGTTCATGCTTGCGATTTGAAAGCACATACAGATTGGATCAGGAGTTTGGACTTCTCATTGCCCATATGTAATGATGAAGTAAACAGCATTCTGCTTGTAAGTTCGTCTCAGGACAAAGGCATCCGCATATGGAAGATGACCCTTAGGGGTTCACTGACCAACAACCAGGGTACATATAGGAAAGAGGAAATAAGCCTGGCATCTTATATTGAGGGCCCTGTACTTGTTGCTGGCTCTTCCTCCTATCAGATATCTTTAGAGTCTCTCTTAATTGGACATGAAGATTGGGTGTATTCAGTGGAGTGGCAGCCCCCTTCAATTACTTCTGTAGAAGAAACTACATACCATCAGCCACAAAGCATTCTGTCTGCTTCAATGGACAAGACAATGATGATCTGGCAACCTGAAAGGAAAACTGGTATCTGGATGAATGTGGTCACTGTTGGGGAGTTAAGTCATTCTGCTCTAGGATTTTATGGGGGCCACTGGAGCCCAGATGGAAATGCAATTCTAGCACATGGATATGGTGGGGCTTTCCATCTATGGAAAAATGTTGGTGTTGATGTGGATCATTGGCAACCTCAGAAAGTTCCATCTGGGCACTTTGCTGCAGTGACGGATATTGCATGGGCGAGGTCTGGAGAATACATGGTATCAGTTAGTCTTGACCAGGTAATGTTTTGTTCATGATTTAGGAACTGTTTCATGACATATTTTTCCTTATTGCGAGTCCGCAAAGTTCTTTCCAGTTAATTTTAACAGGCTAAAACGATATTAAATATACAAAATGGAAAGTTAATCTGGTAACATGCAGTGAGCCATTTGATGGACCAATAGAGTCTTGAAACTTGACATGAATAAGAAAAGTCTCTCAAACAAAGAGGTATAACAATAATCAATATCAGAGCGCTTTATAAATATGTTTTATCTCATGTCCTCTTACTGTTGTTTAAGTAGACACTAGTTAGTATGTGTAACGATATGAATAGTGCTTCTACATATGAATGGGGCTGTGTGGATCACAAAAGTTGGGGCATACATGGCAACAAGAACATCTCTTTGACTTATCGTAACTTAAGTTCTTGTCCAAAAAAAAAAAAAACACTGTAAGCAAAAGCATCAGAAAAGAAAATTCACACCCACTTCGGTTTTATCTTGTCAGCTAGTTGCCTGCGAATTTAAGGAAGAGAAATTACTTAGCCTTTTAAAGTTTTCTGTTTTTAGAAAGAAAAGGAATAGTTATGGGAAGAGCTTAAAAGTAGTAACTTTGAAGACATTCATGATAAAAGTTGAATTTCTTGAATTTTTGTAAGTGTTAATCTCGTGTTATTGCTTAGTAAAACTGGTTGTTTACCCCTAATAAAAATTATTTCGTGATTTTGCATACATACATCTGAGTTTTACATGTTACTTCAGTCACTTTTGACAAATAGTCTTCATTTCAGACAACTCGTATTTTTGCTCCATGGAAAAACAGTGCTTCTCTCACAGACGAGGAATCCTGGCATGAAATTGCTCGCCCTCAGATTCATGGACATGACATCAATTGTGTGGCCATCATCCAAGGAAAGGGGAACCATCGTTTTGTTGGTGGAGCTGACGAGAAAGTTGCTAGAGTGTTTGAAGCTCCTTTATCTTTTTTGAAGACAATGAATCTTGCCACTTGTCAAAAGTCTAGTTTTCCTGAAAACCTTCAAGTTGATGTTCAGATTTTGGGTGCAAATATGTCCGCTCTTGGCCTGTCTCAGAAGCCTATTTATGTTAACAGTGAGTGTCTCTCCCCCTCTCTATATATGTATGTCAGTGTGTAGTACATAAAATCTCTGCATGTACTAATCTTGCAGTTTAATAATATCTGCAACAATTCGAAAGTCTTGGACATGGTTTGCTTCTTCTAGATGAATTAAAAATGTCAAATACCTGAAGCATTCTTAGATTATGGAACTGACAGTTTTAAGCATTCTGAGAGGGAAAAGTTTTTACTTCTCTTCATGTGACATTTTAAATTGCTACGGCATATCTAGTGCAATGAAAGTTTGCAACGTACATAGTTACTATAAGTGAAAAGGGCACCGTATTAGCCTCTTTAGCCATTCTTGCAATCGTATTCTTATGCCAGTCAGCCTTTTGTTTTATGTGGACTAGGTTGATGCATCCCTACCCTGCTCCCACTCTTGAGCTCCACCCTCCAGATCTATAGATACACATATTCCAGCACATTGTGTCTGCAAGTGTGCACGCATGCCTGTGCATGTATTTGCCTAACAAATAAGACTAGAACCTGTTACCGGGTATGAAAGTGAAAAGGTCTTGGTTTTGAAATAGAAGGGGTGAAACTGTTGGGTAACAATTTCATAAAAAAAAAAACAAAAGGGAGGACTGGTTTCAAATTCTTCCTCTGGACCATGCTTTGTTGGGGCCATAATTAGATAAAGGCTCTTCATTGTCAGTAATAAAAACAAAAAAAATTAACGACAAGCCATTTTTTGTTATAGATATCTATCTCTTAAACTGATGATGGTTTCACACTACTTTTTCATAAGAGAAGACCAAGATTTCATGCAAGTAGCAACAAGTGCAAGTTTCCAACTAAAAGCATTTTAACTGATGTTTTTGTTTTGCAGCTGTGCAGGAGACCCCAGAAAGGAATGGGAATGATGGTCTCGATACCCTCGAAAGCATTCCTGATGCAGTTCCAGTTGTGTTCACTGAACCTCCCATTGAAGATCAGCTGGCATACCACACATTATGGCCAGAGTCGCACAAACTTTATGGTCATGGAAACGAGCTTTTTTCCCTAAGCTGTGATCACGAGGGGAAGCTTGTCGCTTCCTCGTGTAAGGTATATGCTTATAATACCAAATGTTACTTTTGTTTTAAACTCTAGTGTGAGCTTCAACAAAAAGACCCTTAGGCATGGGAAAGGAGAAACTTTTTTGCTCATAGCTGTCCTTGTTGCAACCAGTATCCTACTTAATTTCCAAATAAAGATGGAGAAAAAATTACAGGACTCCTATTCCAGTCATGATCCTTCCAATTTTTCTGTGTTCAGTTTGATTCAGCATTTTAGCTGCAAAAGTACTTACCCTTGGGTGGATGGCAATTGCTTGAGTGCTTTACTTCAGCCATGAACGTTCATGTTGGGAGAGACATTTCTGGGAAACATGGTCAATTATTGCTCTGGTGCAAAGTATGTATTGTAACTGGAGAAGATATTATATCATTCAAGGGAATACTTGTTCTTTAGAAGTGATTGCACCCAATTAACATGCTGGAATATTATGTCCATTGGCTTCCATAGTAACATTTATATGAAACTAATTTGGTCTCACTTTCACTGCTATTGGGAACAGTGGCGTTTCATAAACATAACTTATTTGGGAACTCAAAGAAGTGTGAAGGAAGAAAATCTTTTTATTTGAAGTTGAAGTGGACCAGTAATTAACCAGGAGGGCAGCTCATTTGAATACATCAAAAAAGTTAATTTAAACTGGATAATATATTATAAACTCAAACTAGTATGAGTGGCTCTCTTGCAACAACTTGTATGGAGTGGCATTCTTTCCACTACATGTATGGATTTTTAGGCAAGTGCATATGATTGTTCTAAAATTGCCACTGCAAACACACAGGATGGTTTGGGAGTTGTAAATTTTTAATTATATATTTTATGTTTTGCAGGCCCAGTCTGCCATGGTAGCAGAAATATGGCTATGGCAAGTGGGCTCCTGGAAGGCAGTTGGTCGTTTGCAGGCACATAGCTTAACAGTGACACAAATGGAATTCTCTCGTGATGACAGTATGCTTTTGGCTGTGTCAAGAGATAGGCAGTTCTCCGTTTTCACAATCAAAAGAACAGGTACCCCTTATCATGAATTTATATGCTACTCTTCAGTGTCATCATCCTTGTACGTGTGGATTAAATTAAGACTAAAGCATGTGCTATATGGAAATGGTCAGAAGAGAGATTTGCTTGAAAGTGAATAGCAAGAGTAAAATAATTTTTATGTTTTTCTTTTCTTTTCTTTTGAAGATCTGGATGAAGGCTGACAACAGCAGAACTTTAGACTTGTCTAGGATGTCATACTTCATTGCAGTTGGTTCCGTGGATCATTGCTTTTCTGTTGTTGACATATGACTCAGTACTTATACCACTGCATCTTCTGGGGCATTTGATTGCATTTTCCATGTTTGTTTCTTTCATCCAAAATGAGATGTTAAAAAGTCAGTGCACTTTATTTCATTTTCCTCACCCAGCAATAAATTGTACTCCGAAACTGTTCTCTGGGGATGAAAGTACACGGTTCTTCAGAAACATGATGGGATTAATTTTATGTGTAAACTTGCCTTTATAATTCAAGACTCCATGAAACTTCATAGCATGCTATGATCGAATCTTTTATTCGTGATATTTGTATAGGCACAGATGAAGTTAGTTATCAGCTTCTAGCAAGACAGGAGGCACACAAGAGAATTATATGGTCTTGTTCCTGGAACCCGTTTGGTCACCAATTTGCAACTGGTTCCAGGGACAAGACAGTGAAGATCTGGGCCGTAGAGCAAGACTCATCAGTTAAACAGATGATGACTTTGCCACAGTTCAGCAGCAGTGTCACTGCCCTGTCATGGGTCGGTATTGATCGTCAAAGTAATCATGGGCTTCTTGCAGTTGGAATGGAAAATGGACTCATCGAATTGTGGAGTCTTACCATCAACAAGAGTGCAGCTGCCAATCTTGCAGTCCGGTTCGATACTTCATTGTGCCATGTGTCTTCAGTGAATCGACTGTCATGGAGAAACCCTGAAAAGAGTGAAGAATGCAGGCGAATGCAACTGGCTTCTTGTGGAGCTGATCAATGTGTGAGAGTGTTTGATGTGATTACTAAGTAAACAAGTTATCATTATTTTTTTTTATCTCTTAACAATTTTTTATGTATCAATTAATGACACGTTCTAATTTCCTAAGTTCTCTGATTTATGTTTTTCCTTTTCGTGTCCCGTGTCAGCTTGACTAAGATCACATGAAACCGATCCATTTCTTTTTCCTGAATTTTCTATATAACGTACTTTGCAGAGGCTAATTCTAGGTTTTGTAATTCAGGGTGTTTTATCCACCTTTTATTACCTCTTATTATTTGAAGTTGTTGTAGCAGTAGTTATTTTTTAAAAAAATATATTTTATTTAAAATATATTAAAATAATATTTTTTAAAAAAAATTATTTTTAATATCAGCGTATTAAAATAATTTAAAAATACTAAAAAAATATTAAAATATATATTTTAAAATATTTTTCAATCATAAAAATAAACTATATCTAAATAGGTGATTAGAAGTGCTAAATAATCTACTTAGCCAGCGGTCATAATATAAAATTGGAATTTTAAGCAGCTATTTGGGGCTGGACTAGGTATCTTTCTTTGTGGTCCCTTTGACAGGCAGCCTGCTATTACTGCCATGCATTTTCGAAACTCCATATTTCATAAACCAGCCATTGATTGTGGCAAAGAAGTGGAAGCCCTATCCTCATGCGCGCGCGAATGTGAAGCTTCAACGATATATTTATATATATATAACCAAGGATATCTCTCTAGTCTCCTCGCATTCAAGGATGGCATGAGAATTGTAGGCGCAGTCATTATTTTCTTTGCTTTCTCAGCAAGCACGCCTGGGCACCAGGTCAATTTTTGAGCATTGAATGTTAGATTTTTCAAGATCCCCATCTATTGCTCTAAGCCACCCAAACCCTTCAAAGAGATGCTTAGCCACTGTAAATAATTTGTCTGAAATACTACTGCCAGCGCTTCTTCTTCTTCTTCTTCTTCTTCTTCTTTGGCGAAAGAGAGGCTCAAATCTAAGAACATCGGGACACAGAATATAGATAACTTGTTAAACTAGAAGCTCATTGCCATTAGCGTTATTTGCGCAATTACAAATTACAAAAAAATAAAAATAAAAACCATTGAAATACTGCGATCCAACTCGGGTTATCATACAGAATATTTTTCTTACATTAAAAAAAAAAACCCTATTAATCTATTGTAGAATATAATGGATTCACAATCTAAACATATATACACATCCTAATCTCTCTAAAGCAGATGATATCCTCTCTCTTTTGAGCTGCCCCCTTAATTGTAAATAATTAAATATTTCGCTTTGTTAGGAATGATGGCTCGGGATGACGGACAAAGAGGGTCCTCGTTTGGCACCTGAGAAAGAAAAGAGATTATCCTTCCTAACATTCCACACTCATAATTTACAAGATATAATTGACCAATGCTATTCAAACCAAAACTTAAATTAACGGATCAACATTCATCCTTCCACATTTCCACACTCCTACTTTATCTTATTCATCCTCTCCTCTCTCTCTCTCTCTCTCTCTCTCTCTTTTTAACAAATAGAGCCTTGTTAGGAGAGATGGAATATGAAGAGAATGGGTGATGGGTTACTTTCCTTGTTTGCTACAATGGATAGAGAACTAAAGATGGATTCTTCTTATCCTTCCTTGCAAATAAATTTACGGTCCAACTGAATTTGGAGAGATCGAGTGCCATCGTTTTTCCCCCCTTGTTTGTTAGTCAGATTTGATGGATGGATTAACGTCCATCTTTCTCCTCGGCATCATCCCCTTTTGTCCTTTCTTGCCAATTACTTTAAGAAACTCTAGAATGCGCGCTCTTTCACTGTTCAGCTCCAATATTCACAAGCACACGAAACGTTATGGATATATTTTGTATTTTTTAATAATTTATTTTGATCCTTAAATTTTTATTTTGAGCTATTTAATCATAACTAAACATCAATTGCTTCTGATTTCTTAAGTAATAATGAAATTAAAAAAAAATGAACTATAATGAAACGGGCATCAAACATGGATGACATGTCAGAATTTTTTAAAAAAATACACTTAGATCCTTAAACTTTAGAAATAACACAAATTAGATAATTTAGATCCCTTTAGATATAAAAAAAATCACTTTTTATACAAAATTTTATTTATAATAATTTTCAGTTATTAATTAGAAAAAAGAGAGAGAATGATCACTAGATTCTAATAATGAGAAAGAAAATTATCGTTCAAATCATTTACAACCATCAAAATAGATTTTTTTGATCACCATGGGTTCTATGACATGAGAGGGGCTTGATGGAGATTGTTTAGAACCTCAATGTTGCCTAAAGATAAATCTAACCTGGCTAGATTTCATGTTTATGGACCTTTTTTTTTTTGTATTTGGAATTAATTGATTTATGGGTGCTCAAAGGATATTGGTGATGTGTTTCTAGGTTGAAATGACTTAAGAATAAGGTTATCTTTTATAAAAAAAAAAAAAAAAAGATGCTGCCTCGATTTCTGGCCATTATTTGGTAGCCAAAATCTAGGCTCGCAAACGAGAAGTCATTTGAGTATATATATAAACAAAAAAAACAAACATAGGTGCGCGAGCTTGAAGGCTCATCTACATGCCTAAGATTTTCCTTGTAATGGCTTGAAAGCATGGGCCATGAGTCCAAGAACCTAGATTAAAGCCCTTTTTTTAAGGTTAAATATAAATTTAAAAAAAAATGTATTGAACCCGGTTGTGTTCATGACCTAGAGTACAAGCTTGACGAGTTAAGCTACAATATCAGCTATTTTATTTCTAATATTGATTTTCTTAATTGATATATTTTTTAATGTCTTTTTTCATAAATAATTTTTAAATTCATGTTTCAATTAATATCTCTTCTTTGTGATTTTTTTTAACATTTTTTGGATAAAAACTTTATTTGAAGGGTGTTGTATGTATTTAGTTTTTTAAAAATTTGTTCTCATTCATCTCTATTTTTTTTATCTTTTATATGGATTAATTTTATTTAAAAAATAAAAAATATTTATCTTCATATAATATATGTAGCCTTGCATTATTTTCTTTTTTTATTTAATCAATTTAATGTGTGTTTATTTTTATTATTGATTGATTGAATAAAAAATAAAATTTAATAAGCAAATTCAGAAAGCACAATCAAGTAAATATCTTGTCTTATGAGATTAAATATCTTGATCTATATATATTTCTTGATTTTTTCAGTTTTGTTTTTAGTTATCAATAATGACTTTTTTCCCCGTTTATTGACACTATTTAATTTTTATATATAAAAACACATTGAAAAAATCAGTATATACAACTTTTTTGTAGGAAAAAAATAATTGACCCGCGGCGGAGCGCAAGTCAAATAACTAATTAAAAGAAACTAAAAAAGGTGTTTTTGTTCTTATTGTTCACCTACTCACACAACACCATGGATTTGAGCGGGTTTTTTTTAGTTTTTAATTTAGTTCTCAAGTTTTTATTTTGTACGATTTATACCTTTTAAATCAAAATTAGCATCTAATTGTATATTTTTTTGTTTAGAATGGAGGGTTGAATTAAAAGATAAGGGATTAAAGTTAAAAAAAAAGATAAAATAGGTGGTGGATTTAAAATTTGTTTCCAGAGTTCATTTTAGTCCCTCATCTTTTTGAGCTATTAGGCAATCAGTCCATGTAATTTTCAAAAATTCAAATTTAACACCAAACTTTATGTTCCTCATTTTTCAGTCTTTTTATTCAGTCATTTTAGTTGTTGTTTTTATTCTTTTCAATTAACTATCAAATTGAAAATTTATTGTTGCCTTGATTTATTTTTATTTTGGCAAAATTTAACCCTTATTATTTTCATTGTTTTTTTTCCTTGGATTTTTGTGTAGTTTTTTATTTGTGTAATTTCAACCCACATAATTTTTTTATTTATAATGATTCCAATCAAATAACTTGGGTTATCATTTGAAAAGTTAATTAAAATTGAAAAAAAAATTATTTTATTTTTTTAATATTTGTGTTCGACTTTGTTTATTAATTTTTTTTATTGCTTTATATATTTATCATGTTATCAAATTAATCAAAATTTAACTCAAAATTCTCTTATTTATTTCTCTGAAAACATAATTGTTTCCTGACTTATTTTATTTTTCATGATTAAAAAAGTTAATTTTCTCTGAAAACATAATTGTTTCCTGACTTATTTTTTTTTCATGATTAAAAAAGTTAATCTGTCCGTGACTTAGCACGGGCCAGCAATATAGGACAACCTAAATTATGATCAAGGAATGCGATGGCGTGGAGTGGAGGCAGCATCAAGCCCTTGCTTAATCAGTCCAAAGACGAGGCTGATTCTGTAGGAAGCAGGCAGCAAAAACACGTGTTTGGTTTGATTATCAGACCCAAACAGCTTAATTTCTCCCATCTCAAAAAACAGAACGCAAATCCTCGTACGCTAGTTAATGCAGAAGTAAAACAAAAGAGAATCTAACGTTGCTGTGACAGTGCAGTCACATGACAAATCAGTGACTCGCAGTGAGCATACACACAATATCCTCTCTCTCTCTCTCTCTCTCTCTCTCGTCTTTGGCTTGTTACCAACAACAGGAACAAAGTTGATCTGATCTGATGAGATTGTAAAGAAAGAAGGAAGGAAGGAAGGAAGAAAGCGTAGCCTTTGTTTTGTTTTTATGGAAACAGCTTTCTCAAGACAGCGAACGCAATGGTAGTGATCATTCAATCATGCTGAGTATTGATAGAAGGTAGTGTCTTTTTCAAAGAATCAAATAATGGCTATAATTTCATAGCATGAATTAAGTCCCCTACTTTAGGCCAGGCCATGTATATGTGTCTCTCATTTCGTCCTTAAACAATCTACTTGAACGCAACTTCGCGCATAAATTTCTTTGTTTTAAAGTGCAGCATAAGAGATGATTGAAAGGATGGTGCTTACGTGAGCTTAGAAAAGATGATTGAAGAAGAGGAAAATAACAGGTGAGGGCCGAAATCTAATTGTGCATTATACCTTCATAATAATAACATCAAAAGACTGGGAAAAAAAAGAGGCTCCACCAATTATTATGACATCAACGATCAAACTCTGAACCTCTTTTCCTGGCAACTCCAAAATGAAACGGTAAAATTGGGGCATGAATATCAAAAGGCAGCAAAATGCAAGTTCACTTAAAAGAGGCGAATAAGAACTTGACAACCATAAGAGATCTTTTCGCCATGGTTGAAGCTGCTGCATAACACAACAGAAACGCAGTTTCGAACAGAGCACTAAAAGGGTGGTGGGTAGCTAGAAGAACTTCATGGCAGATGCGAGACAGTTTAGCCAAGGATTTCTCTAAATCCATTTTGATTTCATTTGCCAAATTTATTTGTTTGAGAGTTTCTGCTAGTTATGTTTTAAGTAACAAACATAAAACACAAAAGACTGGAACAAGGTCATATGCAAAAATGCAGGCCTCCTGAAACATAGATTTAAGAAATTCAAAGCTCTTACAACTTGTGTACATATTTATTCAACAACTGATATGTGAACTGCACAATCACACGATATATGTAGTTTGAGCTTTTACAGTATAATCCCAGACCACTTTCATTTCCTATGACAGTAACAACATGACGTAAAAGAAAGAGTGAAGACGAGCAGAGTTCCTTATTATCTACCACAGATACATAAATACAAACCAATACCAATTCCAAGACAGACGCTAAACAGAAAAATGAAATATATAAACCACACACCCTTCTTTCAAAATTGTGTCTCCTTTCCTCTTTCAGCTTGACTTACATTGCCTGTGAACTTCTGATCTGCTGCTTGATGTTGTCACTGGTAAACTGTACGGAAGATTCTGGCAATGCTACAGCAGTAGCTGCTGTCATAGTTTGGTACTGAGGCATTGCGGGTGCCATAGGCTGGGCATAGTATATCTGGCCATGTGCATGGTCACCAAACTCATAACCATAATTAGCAGTGCCAGCAGAAGTAGGGGCAACAGACTGGGAAGGGTGATGAACTTGAGAGTAACCAACATATTGCTGTTGATGCTGGTTGGAAGGGACCTGAACTAACTGTGGCGTGCCTGGAGTCGCTGTTCTATAAGCAGCCAATTCAGTTTTTGCAATGTGAGCATTTCTCATGGGATTGAAAGTTGTGGGAGTGGGCAACATGTTTGGATTGGGAGGTGTTTGAGGGCGGCTAGAAGGGATGGTAGTTGCTGGTTCACTGATACCAGGTTGTTGGACAGGTAAATTGTAAGCTTGGGGTTGCCTTGCCTGCACATAGTACACAGGGTATTGCTGATCAATCTGAGGATGGTGATGGTGTTGCTGCTGGGGAGGGTATACAGGATAATATGCCGACATTGGCACTGCCCCTGTGGGATGATATTGAATATAATGAGCACCAGCATGCATAAATTGCTGTTGTTGTGGTTGCTGTTGCTGTTGCTGTTGATCGAATTGGTGCTGCAATACATACCCAGAATCCTGAACCTGTTGTTGAATCTGAACTCGAGTGTTCGGATCAGAGATAGTATTGATCTTCGAATCAACAGGATGAGCAGCAACCCTGTTGGCTCCAGATGGGATTTGCACAATTTGGTCCTGATAAATCATGGGCTTTTGTCGATTTATAGCATTGCTTAGACTACTATCACTGAAACATTAAAACAAACACAGACGACCCAATTCAAAATCTAATCCTTTCTTCACAATTAAACTATCAATCTAACCATATCATTCAAATTTAATAAAAAAAGGAAGCCCAAACCAATATAAAAGGAATAATAAATTAAGTACCTTGAAACTGAATCTGGGGATGGCAAATCAATAGCACCACCACCACTGCCAGACCTCTGTTGGTTCTGAGGAATCGAAGTCTGCACCTGAGTCTGAGGTTGCGGTGGCTTTCTATAAGCAACAGGAACCCCATGGTCGGATCTCTCATCATCAGAGAAAACCCGATTCTGATACTCACCAACAACCACTTGACCCCCAACAGGTACCCCCGGCGATGCAATCGCAACAGGCATCGGCGGCGGCGGCGGCGATGACAGAACCACAAACCCATCATCCTGCCTCTGCCCAGCACCAGCACCAGCACCACCTCCACCACCGACAGTCATTTGAGCAAATTGATCCTCAATTCCCACCGCCACTTTCTGATCTCTAACCCCACCACCATCCTCCACATGAACCCTTATCGGTGGCAAATTCGCAAGCGAAGGCGAAGAAGAAGTAGACCCAAAAGACGACGTAGTTTCCAGCATAGGAGAATCAGGAACTGAATGAACATCTTGCTTTACAACGCCCTTGTTCGACCCGTCCCCGTCTCTACTACCACCACCAGCAGCAACTAAATCAACATTACTGTTATTATTACTGTTGTTTCCATTATTTAAACCATCACTGCTATCATTATAATCAAGACCCAACAAACAATTAACCGAAGCAGAATCTGAAAAACCTCGGTTCAACAACCCCGCGGCAGCAGCTCCGTTCAAAGCATTCAAGAACCAATCTTCCGATTTCGCACTGTTTTCAAGAATTGGCCCAATAGACTGCGACAACTCCGGCTTCAAAGGGAACAGAAAGAGGCGCAAACGCGACGGTTTTGGACCGTTGTTGCTATTCGTCCGGTCATACTCATCGATCATGTTTTCTAAATCTTCATCTGTAGTGACGGAAATCAGAGAATCCAAGTCTTCGCTTGGGAGTTGGTACTTAAAAATGAAGGGTAGGCCGTTAAGGAGAGTGTTGGAGAGGCGAGAGGAGAGTGAGGAGAGAGTTGAGTGACGGTCGACGACGACGATGCGGGTGTCGCCTCCTACGTAGCACAACGACTTGTCGTGTGGGCGAGGGACTATGTGGCCGCCATAAGAGCACATAAGGCGGAGTTTTGAAGAGAGAGGGGGCAGTGGGTCGTCGAAGTAGTTGGAATCGGTGTTGCGGGAGCGAGGAGAGGAGTCAATGGAGTCTGGATATGAATTGGGGGTGGGGAGGGTGGTGGTGGTTGCGGCGGCGGAGAGAGGTGGTGGGTCCATGGGAGACTACGGTGGTGGGTTGGAAGCGGAAGAGAGAGAAGGTAAAGGGGGATGAGGCAGTGGAGGTTGATGCTCTTATAGGTACTCCACGCCGGGTCTAGGTGGGTGTCCTTCTGCTGTTATTTTTTCTTTCAAAAATTTAAGTATTTAATTAGATTTATTTTATTTTATTTTCTAACCTTTTTGGGAGGAGATAAAAAATAATAGGGAGACTGGTGAGAGGGAAAAGGGAAAAGGGAAGAAGGGAAGTTGAAATAAAAGCTGTGGACAGTGAGATGGGGGTTGACAGCTAGCTAGTTTACTGATGGGTCACAGTTGGGGGTGGGGTGGCTATCTAGTAGAACAAGTACTATGTTAGTCTTTACTCTCGGAGTTTGGATTGGCGCACTTTTAAAAAAAATATTTGGGAGTTGAAATTGTATTAAAAATAAAATTAGCTGAAAATTAATATTTTTAAATTATTTTAATGTATTGATATTAAAAATAATTTTTTAAAAATATTATTTTAATATTTTAAAAAATACATTTTAAAATAATATTCTACTCCATTTTTAAACAAGCCCCGAGAGTCATTACCGTGTATCCTCCCAAAATTTCCTGCACTCCGTGAACTGCCTGCCTTCAGTAAAATGTCTATTGAAATTGATCACTGCTAATTAACGTCAAATGCAGGCAATTTCAGAATTAATTAAAAATACGATTGGTATTATCCTAATTTAGCCCTCCAAATGTTTTGGATGTGTTCATTACCATAAAACTATTTTTCCTTTTCCTTTTCCCTTTTTTTTCATTTTTTCTAATGAAAAGTTGGAAATTTTGTTTATTTCTTTGGGAAAAAAAAACATTTTTTTCATTAAAATATACCAGGATTATAACTTTTTTTCATAAAAATCAAAACTATAATTTATAATAGTTGTTTTAATATTTTATATATATGATAATCTAGTTGTAGAATATTAATTTTATTTCATTCTAATTAAAAATTATCAAGAAAATTATTGTTAGCTAAAGAATTATTTATATTAAATTTGCAATGAAAATTAAATTTATGACACCGGCTAGATATGAAAATATAAAAAATGGTTCTGATCCTTTATATTGATAAAGAATGCTTGTTTATAAAAGATTTAAAAAAAGGTTGTATGATTCATGTTTTTCTTGGTCTGATAAATAATGAAAAAACCTGCGAAAAAAACTTTTAAAATGCGTTTTTCAAACCTGATACTAATTTGGGAAACTGAAAAACTAGTATTCTAATTTTGATGGAGAAATATTATATTTAAACAGAAAATCTTAGTTTATATTTTTTAATTTTAATTTTATAAAAAAAAATGAAATGAAGCTATGTTTATGAACGATCGTATTTCTTATTATTATTTTTATTCATCCTGATGGGAGTTTGGGGATGAAAGAGATTTGTCAGCAGGTCGTTGTACTCGTTTTCTCAGGCAGCCTAGTATATTCAAGAATCCTAGTCTGGAAATACAAAGCTCGAATTTGATTTGATCCTGGGGGAGGATTTTACGGGACGTGGGACACGTAACTTCCTTAAATAACTCGAAATCGGATAGATTTTCCTACAGGCCAAATTAATTAAAACATAATGGAATTTAAATAAAAAGCTCTTGATTTGGATTATAATAAATCATATTTTAATGATGGTTGTAATTACAGGTGATCGCGAAAGATATCGAAGACTGTATAGACGCAAAAGCAGTTGATCATGAGGTTGTGTGATTTTATGTAGCATATAAATCCCATGCGATATTGTGAGCAATTTTTTTCCAAATTTGATTCGTCTGTCATGAATATTGTACATTCATGGACACATATTTCTATTTCGGAATTACATACACTTTAAACGATAGCGAGATTTTAATAGAAACAAAATGTAGTCCGGTAATTAATATATTATTTAGTTATTTTTATTCATTAAAATCTAATAGCATACCTTTTTATAATGAAATCTGACATTATACTTTATTATTATTATTATTATTATTATGGTGTTCGGATCAGCTTGCACGTATCTTGACTAATTTTATAAATCTTAAAGTTAACAATTATGTAAACTTCCGGTAATTATTATATTAGTAATTATAAAGAAATAAATTTTTTTATCCTAAATTTTTATAGCATGATAATTAATCTATATTATTCTTAAGAAACAGGAAGTTGCGAATTCTATCATTCTTCGGTTTTTATATAAAAACAAAAATCCTTGAGAATTTACATCGCCTAGGATGGTATAATCCACCTCATCAACGTCTCTTAAAGAGAATGTTCAGTGAATAGGAGGATTCCATGAAAAAATAATTATAATTCCATTTATAAACATATCTAAACATGGAAGTTTACATTGACAGCAAAAAAAAAAAAAAAAAGCTAAAAAACAATTGTGTTTTTACTATTCCCTACATCACAAAACACTATTTAGTGTTATAGTGTTTTTTATTTTAATTTTTGGATTTAAAAAAAAATCTATATTTCTTTCCCATGTTTTATCCTTAGTACATTTGATTTATTAAGCATTGAATATCATGGTTTACTTCGGTTTGTTTTTTATTTGGTAATTCTAGTTTCACAACCTGTGTTACGAGTTTGGCGGATTAACCTAATTAATTTGATTTTTTTTCTTTTTCTAACCTGTATTTTTTTTTATCATTTAACATTAAGTTAATTATGAACTAAATTTCATAATTTGTTTAGATTTATTTTGTATGATGTTATTTTAGCCTCATGATTCGAGTCACGATTACGTGGGTTAACCTTGACAGATTCAAGTCGTTTTATTATGTTTTTTTTTTAAGATCTCATCTTCCAACAATAAGTTTATTGAAATTTTATAATTTTTTATAATTTTTTTTCATAGGTTACTCTAGTTTTATAATTCAGGTCATAAGTTTGACTTATTAAACCAGGTTGATTGGGGGTGTTTTTTCAATTTTATTTACAAGGGGTTATCCCGATCTCATAACCTAAATTATGGTTTTGATGGGTTGACTAGAGTTATTTTTTTAATAATTTTTATTTATTTTATTATTTAATATTGTTTTTATTATGAAGTTATTATGATTTCATGACCCGGGTCGTGGACCTAGCATGTTAACCAATGTCATTTATTATGGGTTCTTTTTTTAATTATTTTTTTCAATTATATCATTCAATATTTGGTTCATTAAAAAATTAGTTTTATTATATATTTTGATTGGTTTTATATAGGTTTATTATTTTTTCATAACCCGGATCATGGATTTAACAAATTAATATAGATCAATATAATATATTGTCATCTTAATAATTTTTAATTTTTACGAGTTAAACTATATTTTTGTTATGATTCAAGTTGTTTTTTAACTAGATCAGTCTGCTTTAGAAAAAAATTACATTAATTAATTATTTTTGAATTTTTTATATTAAAAAAATGATTCACTTTACAAAACGCGTTTTCAAAAAAGCCAACGAGAGGAGGGAAATTAAATACTATAATACTTACGTAGAGAATATTGTCAAACGCAGTTATTCCGCCATTTGAGCGAAGCGAACGCGCATCGCGGGTGACGCAATCATCATGCAAACTTTTGGCTAAAAAATCACAGCCCGACTTGCATACCACGCGCCACAAAACAGGGCGCTGTTAGCTGTCTGTCAGCTGGAAAATTCAAGCGGTAAACGTGATCAGCGCGTGTAAGATGGAGAGGGGGGATGATGCCATGCGGCATCCACGTAGGAGCTGGGCTGTAAAGTAACAGTAACGGTAGAATTTAACTGCCCCTGTCACGTCACGTTTCCCCTCCAAACAACGAAAAAAAAAGAGGTTAGAAATCAAAAGAATCAGGTGCTTCTGGTCTACCATCTTTTTGTGCTCATGGTCTCTGGTCTGCAATTTTTTTTTTCTCCCCTTTCCAATTTTTTTTTAAAGTTTACTGACGATATTTAATATTTTTTTCACGGGCATAAAAATTTTCACGAAATTCTCCCCTTTATCATCACACGTCATCACGTTGTATTTTTTTTAAAGGCATTAGACTATGTTTGGAACGTGACTGTGGTTGCGTTTCTAAAAATTTTGATTTTTTTTTTACTAAAATTGAATATGGTTTATATGTTTTGGATCGTTTTGATGTGCTGATATCAAAAATAATTTTTAAAAAATAAAAAAAATCATTGATATACAATTTAAAACAAAAAATTATTTAAAAAATACCCGCAACCACACTGCCAAACTATCTCTTAAAAGCAAGAGAAATGTGTTGGAGCACGGGATTAGTACATACCGCTGAACTTTTCTTTGATCTATCTGCCCTGTTTCTCTTTCGCGTTTTAACCGTTTGTTCTTGTGTTAGAATGGTGTTTATATGTAAAAATATATTAAATTAATTGTTTTTACTATTTTGAAATGTTAATATTAAAAAAAATATTTTGATATATATTCAGTTAAAAATATTTTAAAAAAATACTTTAAAATGAAATACTGGACAAACACTAAATATGTGTTTGTTCATGCTTTGATTGCGATGCACCACGTGTACGAGTACTCTTGAGGTATTTGCCAAGGCAACAATGAATAGATTTTTTTCTCTCCCTTAATCATCTCAAATTTGAATAAAAAAACTACGAGAGAAAATATTGGTTAACTAGTCCTTGTCCAGGCAGGAGTGGTCCGTTGGATGCACTAGAAAAGTTTTAGTTCAATGCAAGGAAATCAAAATAAAAACACAGGATCTAACCTGGATGCATTAAAAATATATTCTTACAATATAATTAACACAGACTAATTTGTTTTGGAAAAAACATTATTTAATGCGACAGAAGTATAGTGATGGCTTTGCCCCTCCCATGAAAAACAACATTAAAACTGGATATGGCGGCAAAGCAATGTCTTTGCAATATCTATT
>Ga0325405_1000605_pt1 | contig 35144 bp, 39 predicted proteins | sample PopdelMetagenome_21_FD_205663 | JGI IMG/M metagenome (GOLD analysis project Ga0325405, IMG submission 205663) | Populus deltoides microbial communities from Bellville, Georgia, United States - Xylem-Control-R2 | ecosystem: Host-associated > Plants > Phyllosphere > Stem > Wood/Secondary xylem... | reverse complement strand
ATCCGTTCGGTCAATGTTGAGAGAAGGTTGGAAGGAACAACATAGTCAGAAATGAGAACAATCCAACGGTGGACGGAGTAGATGTAGCTCCGACTGCACCACTCTCTCTCTCTCTTTCTCTCTCTCTACCAATTCTGCCAAGCGTAAGAGTTCAAGGATTCTTTTGTTTCCTTTGCTGTCCTCATCTCATGGCCCAGATAAGGTTAAGTTGGACCCCTCTTGCACATGGATAAGATGTACTAGGGTCTCCTCTTGATACTCTAATGGACCTTTCAATTCTGACTTTGTTGAAACATTCAAAACCAATGCATTCAATGCCTCTTTCAATGCCTTTATCTTGGACCGAGTCATTGGACTATTTGGAACATGTAATGGGTTCTTGCTGGTGTTTCTAGGCTGGTCCACATCATTGATCCATAAAGAGAAGTTCAAAATCATTTTAATCATGTTCTGATTTTCGAGATGAAATTTTTCTCGGTAATTGATTAAGATATTTGATGAAAAATGCATATTGTAAAGAAATCTATATCTAAATTTTATGTGTTTAAAAGAAATGCCATGAAAATTATTACCTATTATTGTTATTATTATTGGTATTATCTTTTTATATTTATATGTAAATGTTATTTTCTGGTCCATTGTGATCACATCAAGAGTGATCTTAATTTGGCTATCTTTTGTTATGTAATTATGTTGTAATTCAAGACACTTATCTCCTAAATTTAAAATGTAGTATTGACCCGTAAATTTGGATATATGACTTTAATCTAATGATGTAATTCTATGTACATATTTTAACCATGCATGTTTATAGTTGAAATTGAATCATTCACTTGAATTTCATTATATAAATTATTATGCATGATATAGTTTGTGTGTTCCATTAAGTTCTATGTGTGAATTACTTGCACGTGAAGCACATGGGGCGGGATGATGGGGCATTTTGGTGTTGTTAAGAATTTGAATGTGTTGCATGAGCATTTTTATTAGCCTAAAATGAAAAAGATATGCAACGCATATGTGATAAATGCATAACTTATAGGAAAGCAAAGTCTAGGACTCAACCATATGGCTTATATATATCCCTTTGCCTGTACCTAAGTAACCATGGGTAGACATTTCAATGGACTTCGTCTTAGGTTTACCTGGGTCAAAACAGGGTAGGGATTCAATTTTTTTAGTTATTGATAAGTTTTCAAAGATGACACACTTTATTCCATGTCATAAAATCAATGATTGGGGCCACTGTAATTGAGGATAGGGAAGCTATTATGGCTAATTTCTAAATTTCTAAATGGGCTGAATAAGAACATTGTGAATGTTGTAGAATTATAACTTTGTGTGGAATTGGAGGATATGGTCCATATGTGATGTGAACCTTAGTAGAATTGAATGGAATTCGCGATCCAAGATCTATCTAATCCAAGTTTGCTGAAAACCTGCTCCAAGGCAACAAGACTATAAACCAACCTAATCACAACGTCTACACCTAGAGATGAGCAAAATGAGTAGAAATTCACAACAAAGATTGATCACTTCTTTAAAGAGTTGAAAGTTCAATCAAGAATCAAGATTGACAACCAAGGTCGGCAAAATCAGAATATTAGTAGCCAAAAAACTGATATGAAAATTATTTTCAAGAGTATTTATATCCCAAGCCAAAAACCCTAATTACCCTAATGGATCACATATAAACCCAATTTAAATAATAATCAACCGAAGATAAAACTAAACCAAACTAATTAAAATAAATAAAATAAACAAGTTTGAAACCCAAACAAGTGTTTCCTCACAAAATAAATAAATTTTAATAGCCTATCTAATTTAACAAGACAAGTTCGGTTATTTCTGCATTCTCCCTTGCAACAGCAAAGCCCAACTTTAAATTAACTTGGTTGTCTCTTGTCTTAAAGAATTAGAAGGCGTTCCATATACCGTTGGAAAGGTATGTAAGTCTAGTTTCCAGCCCAACTGGAATCACCTCAAAATTCGACATATAGCTTTAGTTATGATAAAAATATAGTGGAAGGTCAAACTGTCCGAATCTAGTCTTCTTCTCCTAATCTTTGTGTAATGGTCTTGATTCCACCAACAAGCTCCTTTTGAGCATGAATCAGATTAATCACGGCTTGCTCCTCATTATTTAATATCCTCTTGAAGTCCATCTTAGCCCACGTATCTTAAAGAAGTTCATTGAAAGCCTCTTTGAACCTCTTAGCCCTAAGCCTTATAATTAGACCAACTAGAACCTCCAATGGATCCTTTGGTGCTTGGATCGCATCAATATGGCAACGAAGTTGGAGATGCAAATAAAGAGAAAGGGCAATACATGTTTTCAGACCAATTTGGCTTCATCTTCCTCAACATAGAGGCTGAATCTGAAGCGAAAGGGGGTTGTCCATCCGAAGCCTTATGCAAAGGCCAAACCACCCAAGGCCAAAAGGGATGCTCACACGGATGGGAAAGGAAATCTAAATCTCAACCTACTCGTGATAGAGATATTAAATGTTTTAATTGTTTAAGGAAGGGACACATTGCATCTTAGTGTCCAAACCGAAGAGTTATGCTTACAAGAGACAATGGGGAGGTTGAATCTAAAAGTGAAGAGATGCCACCTTTGGTGGATTGTAGTGATGAGGAGATTGCATATCCTGTTGCGGGGGAGGCCTTGGTTATAAGGCGTGCGCTGAACATGAAAATCAAAGAAGATGATGTAGATCAGCAATGAGAAAACATATTTCACATTTGATGTCACATCCAAAACAAGGTATGTAGCATGATAATCGATGGAGGTAGTTGTGCTAATGTAGCTGGTGATACTCTTGTGAAGAAATTGAATCTGAGTTGTATTAAGCATCGTAAACCTTATAGATAGCAATGGTTGAATGAATGTGGTGAAGTGAAGGTTACTAAGCAAGTATTGATTGCGTTTGCTATTGGGAAGTATTCTGATGAGGTTATGTGTGATGTAGTTCCAATGTATGGTAGTCACTTACTTTTAGGGCGCCCATGACAGTTTGATCGGAAGGTGATTTATGATGGGTTTAGAAATAGATTCATTATTATAAAGGATGGAAAAACCATCACTCTTATACCTCTTTCTCCAAAACAAATGTATGATGATTAAATGAAACTTAAAAGGGAATGTGAGAATGGGAAGAGTGAAAATTCAAGTGATGACCATGGTGAGAGAAGACCATGAGATTCGGCTAAACCTAAATCATTAATTAAACCAGTTGAGAGTGGAGGTAAAACCCAAGTGAAGAAAGTAAGCTTGTGTGATGATAATAGTGTGGAAAAATTAAAGAAACAACATAATTTTTATGCAAAAGGAGCTCAAATCATATCTGCATTTTTCACTAACAAATCGATGATCTTACTTGTGTATAAGGAGGCTTATTTTAACACTAACGATCTTGATTATGCTATTCCTAGTGTGGCTATTTCTTTGTTGCATGAGTTTGATGATGTATTCCCTGAAGACATCCCATCCCTAGTGGATTACCACCATTAAGAGGAATTAAACATCAAATTGACCTTTATAGATGAGTTGATGATGAAGGGGTATATTTGTGAGAGTATGAGCCCTTGTGTCGTGCCAGTGTTACTTGTGCCTAAAAAGGATGGAACATGGAGGATGTGGTGAGAACTTCAGAGACCTACAACATTACCTATGGCCTAAGGAGTTTGTGATACATTCAGATCATGAATCATTGAAACATTTGAAAGAGCAAGGTAAGTTGAGTAGGAGACTTGCCAAGTGGGTTGAATTTATTGAAACATTTCCATATATGATCAAGTATAAGCAAGGAAAAGAAAACATTGTGGCTAATGCTCTTCCGCGTAGGTATGTTCTTTTATCTACTTTGGATGCTAGATTTCTAGGATTTGAACACATAAAAGAATTGTACAAGGATGATAGTGATTTTTCTAATGTTTACAATGCTTGCGAAACTTGGGCTTTTGAGAAGTTCTATAAACTTTATGGATATTTATTTAAAGAGAGTCGTTTGTGCGTGAATTGCTTGTACATGGAGCACATGGGGGCGGGTTGATGGGGCATTTTAGTGTTGTTAAAGACTTTGGATGTGTTGCATGAATATTTTTATTGGCCTTAAATGAAAAAAGATGTGCAATGTATATGTGATAAATGCATAACTTGTAGGAAAACAAAGTTTAGGACTCAACCACATGGCGTATATCCCTTTGCTTGTACCTAAGAAAGAATGGGTAAACATTTCGATGGACTTCGTCTTAGGTTTTACTTGGTCAAAACAGGGTAGATAATTCTATTTTTGTAGTTGTTGATAAGTTTTCAAAGATGATACACTTTATTCCATGTCATAAAACTGATGATGCAACTAACATTACTAATTTGTTCTTTAGAGAGATAATACGGCTTCACGAGGTCCCTAAGAGCATTATCTCTAATAGAGATGTTAAGTTCCTTAACTATTTTTGCAAGGTGTTATAAGGCAAATTGGATACTAAATTGTTGTTTTCAACTACCTGTCACCCCCAAATAAATGGATGAACAGAAGTAGTTAATAGGACCTTAACACAACTTCTGCATGTTGTCATTCAAAAGAACTTAAAGAACTGGGAAGATTGTTTGCTATTTATAGAGCTTGTATATAATCGTAGTATTCATTCTAGTACTGAATTTTTACTATTTGAAATTGTGTATGGATTTAACCATTTAACTCCTATGGATTTGATTCATTTTCCTGTTGATGAAAGGGTTAGTTTGGATGGAAATCATAAAGCACATATGGTATAGACACTCCATAAGAGTGTGCAACAATAGATTGAATAGAGGAACCGCGTGTATGTAACCAAAGCCAATAAGGGGTGCAAGCATGTTGTCTTTTAGCTCGACGATTGGGTGTGGGTGTATATGCGCAAGGAGAGATTCTCAGCCCATAGGAAATCAAAGCTACAAGGAGATGGGCCATTTCAGATCCTTGATAAGATCAATGACAATGCTTATAAAGTTGATTTGCCAGGTGAGTATCGTGTTAGTGCTACCTTTAATGTTTCTGTCTTACTCTGTTTGATGTATATGATGATTTGAGGTCGAATCCTTTTGAAGAGAGAGGGGATGATGAGGATCAGCCCAACACCAAGCGTAATCATGCCAACAACCTATTGGAGGTGCCAATTGGGCCAACTACAAGAGCTAGGGCAAAGAAGCTTAAAAAGGCATTGAATAGGTTTGTTCAGAATATATAAAGCAAGATGGACCTAGAGGGGCTTGCAACATTTAAGGAGCATGAATGACAACCTATAATTCATATAATTCAGATCCAAGAAGAGCCCAATTCATGTGTAACAAGGGGCTGATGTGTCCGGCCCCATACCAGCCTTGTGTTTTTCCTAATGCTACAAGGATAGAAAGTCAGCAATTTATTCTCCTAATTAAGGAAGTTTGGCCAGATCTTGTTCTTAAAGAGAGGAGGATTATTTAATGTTTTTTCTAACATAGGAAGAAAACTAATTAAATCAGCAATAAACGAGAAATTTTTTTTTTATTTGTCCAAGTTAAACAAGAAAATCCAAGCTCAAGGACATTAAAGGGGGCAGCAACACAAATTTTCCAAATCAGATTTCTCATAGTTTATTTGGGACTTCTTAAGGGTGAAAAATCTGATTCTAGCATATTTAGGATGATAATTTTCAAATTTTATTATTTTATTCTTGGTCTTTGGGTCCTTATTATTTATTTGGGTCAATTGTAAGTGTGCTTCATATAAGTCGACCTAAAGGGGGTCCATTAGGGTTTCTTTAAGTCTAGAGTCAGTATAAATAAAGGTATAGCCAAATATGTAAGGTTATGCAATTTTCAAATCAATAAACTTTTTTTGCCGCACTTGTTGTGTTTTGGTGGGATAATCTCCGTTTCTTGGTTCTCTAAAGAACTGAAAATCAACTTATCAAAGAACAACTGATTTTGTTGTGTTATTCTTATACTTCTCATTCACGAATCGATATTCGTTGGGTAGGGGTTTTCGTTTTTAATAGTGCTAGTGCCTAGGTATAAGTTATCTTTGTGTCACACTCCTATCAAACTTGATTTACTTGGCTTTCTGGGATTTGATGTCTTTGCATGTGGGTTGCTTGGCCGCGTGTTGAAGAGGTTTGCATCATGGAAGCTTACTTTAATTTCAACAAGGTTCCTTATCATAAAAAATAGGTCTTTTTGTACATAAACTTTCTTGTGGTGCTAGCGAATGGTGGTTTGAATTTCTAGACTTTAGAATTTGTATTGGTATGCCTTTAATTTTATCTTGGCAAGATTTGAGACAATCATTAATTTTAGAGTTTATACAAGATGATGAAGAGATTTTATATTGGGTATATAAGTAAATAGATTATTATTATTTGCCTTATGTTCAACCATCTTAAAAAGCGAAGAGGAAAAACATGGAGGGGTTTGGTAAAAGCAAATTTTCAAAATTAACTGATCATGTTGAAGATGACGTAATTAAAATGTTGTACCTTAGAGAGATAGCCTAGGTGAAGCTAAGTGGGGGTTGAATTATGCAAGGTAATACTGTAATTTAAAACGTTTTACCTAATAATATGCAATTCTAAACACTTAATCTAATGCAGAAGCAATAAACAATATAAATGCAATAATTAAAGAGTTAGAGTTTAGAGAGAGTGCACCGAGGTTTATACATGTTTGATAAACCACATATTCCTCTCCTTGAACTTATGTTTAAGAGTTCCACTATCACATAATGGTTTTTTTAAAGGGTGAGAACAAATCATTACACGATATTTTTATGGGTGCAAGATCAAACCCAATTCTTTTACAGGCTTAAGATTAAATTGTTATCCCTAATCTTTTTTTTTTTGCGGGTTAAAGACTAGAAAAGTTTCATGAATACTTGTTAAAGGATATTAAGCCACTCATAATTTTTATCGCTAGGAGACTTTCCCAAGTGTTTAAAGCATCACTTATACTTTCCACAATATACTCTCTTAGTATAGTTGATTGGAATAACATTTAAGCTCTTTAAGAGGATTTTGCCAATTCACACTTAACCTGTTTTTTGGATGATTACAAGTGAAACAAGGATGTTAGAAGTTATTTTTGAGATGGAGTATGCTTAAATATTTTCCTGAGGAGTTCCTCACATACTTTGACTAAGTAAAAGGCTATTTATATGCTTAGAAATGAAACTACCTATTAGACATAATGTTTTGCCCATTAGAGAATCAATTGGATTGTTTTTCAAATTGGTCAGACCCTTTTAGAATCGATCAAACTATTTTGAAGAACATAAGTAGTTTCTAGAAAATTTCAAGAAATGGACTAGCCTTTTTAAGAAATAGCTAGGTTGTTTTCATAAACAGTCTGACCGCTTCCCAAAACTATTAGACTATTTTGGCTACTGTTCAGTCAATGTCCTATTTTTGTGTTATGATTTTTTCTTAGTTTTCTTTGGTTCTTTTGGGTTTGTTTAGGTTGTATGGATGTCACAAGGTGTCCTAAATAAGTCAAGTGCTATTTGGCAAAACCCTATTACAAAATCTTGATTGGCAAAGTTGATAACCATCATATTTACAAGTTCTTTGTTCTTGATTTTCGTGAATCCTTTCCTTACTTTTTTTATGATTTCTTGTTTGTTTTAAACCTGTTTGAATCATCGCAAGGGTGTGTGAAACATATAATATACATACCCATATTTATATGGCATGAATTGTGTTTTACTTAATAATAAAAACAAGATTAATGCATGTGTTACACAAGCATGTTTCATGTAGCATATTAACAGAGACATTAAATCATTTGAGAATTATAGCATGACATTTAAAAGCTTTATGTCATATATCATGATTTATCAATATGACATACTTATATACATGAACATGTGTATGCATTCGTCACAACTATATCAAATTAATGTTTTATTGTTGATATATAGCATTTTGCTTCAATATTCAATGTTTATGTTATCATCAAAACATAAATGTATGCATTCATCAAAATTATATCAAATCAATGTTTTATTATTGACATATAACATATTATTTAATTAATAACAACATTAATCAATGTTTATGTTATCATCAAAATATAATTAAAGCATCATTGTAGATATGAGGCTAGCGCGAAAAGAGTGTTGGCAAACAATTTTAGTCTTTTATCCTTAAGTTAGAGAAGCCAGTGGCAAACAATGAGAATTAAAATCTTTTTTTGGATAAGTTAAGTATATTAACCAAAAAGAAACAAAATAATAACAAAGGGACAAACCTTAAAAATCTTGGAAAGGCAAACAAAACCCATCTAACCTCAAGCAAAAAAACAAGAAAACATGGGCATACCTTAGAGAGAGGCTAAAAGGACATGCCCTCAAAACCTAAACAAGAAACAAATCAACAAGAACCAAAAATATCATTAGAACATCCCTATGAAATATGAAATCATCTATTAGTATCCAAAAAGGCCATATTACAAAGAAGATTAACTTTATTTTTTTTTTGGTAAGTTGACAGATATATTAAAAGAATAATATACAAAGAATATAAGGGGCATACCCCAGATTTACAATGTGCACGAAAACATAAAACAGCAAATGGCTACAGGAAGCCACAAAGCAGAACACCTCGACTTAACTAGACTTGTTAGGGATACCAATACAACCAGCTAAATATCAATTTAAGAGTCTATGTTATTGACCCTCCAAGCGCTTTGGATCCTTATGTTTTCATCTGTTGGGAGAGCGTTCCTCATCAAATCAAGCTTTTCACGAATGATACATTCTATTTGATCAAAGACCAAATTTGGAGTTCTAGACATTCCTGCAAATATCCTTGCATTCCGTTCTTGCTAGATATAATACACTATAGCCGCGAAACCCAATTTATGAGAAAAATTGATGAAACTTTTACCATGCCACGTAACAGTTGCCCATCGAATCCATTCCTCCCACCCTTTCATCATTCTTGGAATGTCGCATCTGTCACAAACATGCCACCATATCGCTTTAGTATAGGAGCATTCAAAGAACAGGTGGTTATGATCTTCATTGTTGCAGTGATAGAGTGAGCATTGATTGGGACCATGTATACCAAACCGATGAAGTCTATCCTGAGTTGTGTGCTTTTGTTAGACAGCCACCCATAGAAGAAAGGAATGTCTTGGAACAACATTCTTGAACCACACAATGTCATGCCATTCAATAACTTGATTATGAAATCTTAGTTGCTCCCAAGCTACTTTGACTGAGAATCTGTGATTTGGTGAATCCAACCACACAATCTCATCCTTCTGCCCCATCTTAGGATTGGAAGGAATTCTCCATTCTGAGTTACTAATCAGCATATTCACCCTCGCATTATTTCCCATACCTGAATCGTAGATGAATCTTTCACCGTAAGAATTTGCGAGTGGGCTGGGAGGATGCCAATTGTCAAACCATAGAGAGGTTGTCATGCCATCTCCTATGATGTACTGCATCTTTGGCAATGCTAATGATCTGAGCTTTAGGATCTTTCCCCAAGCCCAAGAGCAATTCTCTGGCGCCTTGATTGTCCAAAAATTCCTACCTCGCAACAGATTGGATCTAATCCAAGTAGACCAGATTGAGCCATTTGAGTCATTGCACAGGTTCCATGTGTGTTTCAACAAAGCAATCTTGTTCCATTCTGTTATCCTTTTTATTCCTAGCCCCCCTCCTTTTTTGGAAGACATACCTGTTCCCAAGCCACTATATCGCTATAAACAATTGAACTATTGTAAGGAGCCTCACCATGTAATCTAGCATTCCTCTCCCTCCAAATGTAGTAAACCAAAATAGCTAACATTAATTTGGTTATCAAAGATTTAAGAGAGCTACCTTTACTAAAAAAAAATAAGCCATGACATGGTATTGACCCATAATCGACACCTAAAAGGATGAGGTATCTAGAACAAAGATTATAACAGGTACGATGGGAGAACGAGAAATCAAAAAAATAAGTAATCAACATCTTCCTTACCACCCCCACATAAAAGGCACCATTTAACCTGAATAGAATTGTAGGATAGAAGCTCATCCTGAGTCTAAAGGGCCTCATAAATAGTAAGTCATAAGATGAAAAAGAATCGCGAGATAACATGTTTATGCCATATAAGCTCTCACCACTCTATTTAGTTATGTAACGGATGGATAAAATTCCCAGCATTATGAATGAAGAAAATACATCTAGGATCATCCTTCCAGAACACAATATCTGATGTGGACTAGCCCATAAACACCAATAAAGACCCATTACATGTTCCAAATGGTCTAATGAGTTCAAGACAAAGGCTTTGAAAGAGACATTGTATGAATTGGTTTTGAAGGTTTCAACGAAGTTAGAATTGAAAGGTCTATTGGAATATCAAGAGGAGGCCCTAGTACATCTTATCCATGTGCAAGAGGGGCCGAATACAACCTTATTTGGGCCATGAGGTGAGGACAGCAAAGAAAACAAAAGAATCTTACTACAACTTGGAAACAACATGAGTGGCTACCTTTTCCTTTTGTTTCTAGGATTAGAACTACATGGAAGGCTATAAATAAGCCCTGAATCAATTCGTTAATGTTTTAATTCCTTCTCTTCTTCTCACGGCAGAACATGGATTTAATATTAGGGGCTTTATTTTATTTTGTTACAACTTGGAAAGAACATGAGTGGCTACCTTTTCCTTTTGTTTCTAGGATTAGAACTGCATGGAAGGCTATAAATAAGCCCCGAATCAGTTCTTTAATATTTTACTTCCTTCTCTTCTTCTCATAGCAGAACATGGATTTAATATTAGGGGCTTTATTTTATTTTGTTAGCTACAGCCCCAGGCTTGTTTGAGCTTAGTTAATACTTTGTTTATAGCTAGCATCCAAGGCTTGTTTGGATTAAGTTATGGGCTTTTCAGTTTAGAATTTTGGGTCAGTTTTGAGTGGATTTCATATAAATCCACATAAGGGGTCCAGTAGGGTTAATTTTACAAGAACTATTTAAACTCACATAACCAAATTTTCAGCAGCCTTTGTGATGCGAACATCGTGATCACATGGTCACGCAATCCACACTTAAAGACACCAATTCCCAGAAAGCCAAGTAAATCAGGTTTGATAGAAGTGTGACACAAAGATAACTTGTACCTAGGCATCAACACTATTGGAAATGGAGACCCCTACCCAACGAATATTGATTCGCGAACGAGAAGTATAAGGATGAAGCCACAAAAATAGTTTTTCTTCGATAAGTCGTTTTCAGTTCTTTACAAAACCAAGGAAGGGAGATTATCCCACCCACACACAATAAGCGCAGCAAAGAAGTTTATTGGTCTGAAAATTATGCAACCTTACATGTCTGGATATGCCCTTATTTATAGTGACTCTAAACTAAAATAAACCCTAATGGACCCCTTATGTGGACTTATATGATGTCCACTTACAATTAAACCCAAATAATATAAATAAACCCTAAACTAAGAAGAAAATAATAATAACAATAATAAATCCGAATTTAATATCCTAAATATAATAGGATCAGATTTGTTGCCTTTTAGAAGTCCCATATAAGCTAGGAGAATCAAATCTAAAGGTAGAATTAATTCTGAAATCTTTTTTTTTTTTTGTAGTTAGGATGAATAAGGAATCCTTGTAAGAAAAGGATTCTAAAACATTTATGAATCCTTGCCACACTTAGGAACTATGTTGCAGCCCATTAAAGATCTTTGTAGAATTAGGAGATTCCCAAAATAAATGGCCACATCCTTTTAGAAAGAGAATCTAAGCCAAATAGGAAGTAAATAATCAAATTTGTACAGCCTCTGTTGACCCATGTTTCGATGCCTTCCCGAACTCCGATTGAATAAAAATTTTAAACCAAGGTAGGACAACATGTCAGGAGACTCCACCTAAACTTTCTGCTCGATCAAACGATCGGATTGAGAATTATGACTATTACCGTAAAACTGGATAGGTGCACTTTTTACATCAAAATCCAAATTTAACCTTGCCTGGATCATATTATTCCCTCCCTCTCTCTTCAAGATGATTAGTCCTTGAATCAACAACAAGTTGAATCGATAATTCCATAGCCTCATTTTGAAGCCTTTGGAGTTCTTTTCTTGCCAACAATCGTCGCCAACAACTTTGGATGAAAGTAGCAACCGTTTTATTTTGTATTTCATCATTGCAACATTTTTTTCCTTCTCTCTTTCTGAAGCTTACTGCGTATTGACTGCTGCTGTTTTTTGACCTTTCTAATATAAACAGACCAAATTTAAAACAACCATATCTTCTTACACAAAAGTCCAATGCAATCATGGTTGGACAATCTAGAAAGAACATGTTTTGAACTTGAAATCCACCTAGATTAGTCTTGTTTTCACATGCAATAGATGACTTCAAATTCGGGTTCAAATCCATTTGCTGTTCTGACCATAAACAGCATCAATTCCTTCACTTATTTGCATATCAATCCAAATTCAAGTAGCCCAGCATCAAAAGAACCATTAAGGGCTTTTCCCATCTCCAAGTTTCAATTGTAGGCAAAACATCCTTGAACCAATTTCAAACTGATTGCTAATTTTTAACCCCGACGCAGCTTCAATCATTCCAATTTGACTCGTCAAGGCCCTTTGTAGTTGTTTCGCTCTCATTCTTGTCATTGGACCATCTGAATCCTCTTCCATATTAGTTTTAGCTTTACAAGATGGATTATAATTCCCATGATGCACATCATGAAGAATGCAAGAATTACTCTCACATGTTAAAACTGAAAAATTCAGAAGTAGTAGTGAGCTTATTAGAGTGAAAAGTCTTGATTTTTTTTTGTGTGATACACGAGAGGTGTGAGGATATATTTTGTGCTACTAACCAAATTTTGCAGATTCAAAGAATGTCTGAAAACAACGAATCAGCTACACAAAACGCTGACGTAGCTTTCCAATTGCGAGCCATAGGCCAACAACTTGAGTTGTTGTCTAGAACGTATAAGGATCTGAAAGATGAGGTGAATTCAATAAAGCAACAGAATAGTAGGGCTGATCGCTGAGGAAATACTGTCCGTATGGCCGTACGGAATGTCAAATCTGATTTTGAAGAGTTTGTTGACAAAAACACAGATGCGGGTGAAGATGACTATGATTTTGCATCTGCTGGCCAAGGAATCAGGTCTGGACCGAACAAGGCTAGGAGAAATGTGAATTTCCGTGGCATGGGCGCTTATAAAGATATGGATATGGACTTAAACACCATTAAACTGAAAATTCCTAACTTTTAAGGTAAAAACAATCCCGAGGCTTATTTGGAGTGGGAGAAAAAGGTAGATTGGATTTTTGATTGCTATAGCTATTCTGAACAAAATAAGGTGAAATTGTTGATAATTGAGTTTACAGAGTATGCGTTGATTTGGTGGGATCAAATTGTAATAAGTAGGAGGAAGAATAGGGAGCGACCCATTCAGACTTGAGGGAGATGAAAATCTTAATGAGGAGACGATTTGTGCCAAACCACTATTACAAAGACTTATATCTGAAGCTCCAAGGTCTGAATCAAGGTTATAAGACAGTAGATGAATATCACAAAGAGATGGAGATAGCAATAATTCAGGCCAATGTTGTTGAGGATAGAGAAGCCACCATGGCTAGATTTCTTAAAGGGTTGAATCGGGACAGTGCCAATGTGGTTTAGTTACAGCACTATGTGGAGCTAGAGGACATGGTTCACATGGCTATGAAGGTGGAGAGACAACTTCGGAAGGGACATGCTCGACCAGCGTTTAATTCAGGCTCTTCATCATCCTGGAAGTCGAATCTAAAGAGAGAGGGTACTGTCCGGCGAAGATCCTCTGTTCCTTCTAGAACTGAACCACCAAAGGCTAAAGTTGATGTTTCTACTGATGCCAAAGGTAAATCTGAAACTCAACCTAAACATACATGTGATGTTAAATGTTTCAACTGAATTTGTGTACTGTTAAGCATGCTAAACCATATAGATTGCAATGGCTAAATGATAGTGGTGAAGTGAAAGTGACTAAATAGGTTGTGGTTCCATTTTCGATTGGAAAATATGTTGATAAAGTTCTGTGCGACGTGGTACCAATGCAAGCAAGTCACATCTTGTTGGGGAGACCATGATAGTATGATAGGAAGGCAATTCATGATGGGGTTAAAAATAGGTATACCATTGTAAAAGATGATAAAACCATCACTCTTGTACCTCTTACATCCAAACAGGTGTATGATGATCAAATAAAGTTAAAAAGTGAGCATGAGGTGATGGGGAGAGAAAATCAAGGTGAGGAACAAGGGGAGAGAAGACCATCAGATTCAGCTAGAACTCAAACCACTACAACCCATTTGGCCACCCATCCAAACACAAACAAATATTCAGCCAACACTCCAAACAAATCACACCATTCGACCACAACTCAAAAACACCCAAATCTGGTCGAGAGTGGAGGTAAGACAAGAGGAGTGAAGAAAGTCAGTAAGGGTAATGAGAATTGTGTGGAAAAACTAAAGAAACAACCCAATTTTTATGCTAGAGAGGGTGAGGTCAGATCTGCATTTTTCATTAACAAGCCAATGATTTTACTTGTGTACAAAGAGGCTTACTTTAATACTAATGATCTTGATCATATTGTGCCTAGTGTTGCTATTGCTTTGTTGCAGGAGTTTGATGAAGTGTTCCCCTATGATACTCCTAGCGGATTACCACGGATAGAGCATTAGATTGATTTCATACCCAGAGCTTCAATTCCTAACTGACCAGCCTATAGAAGCAATCCCGAGGAGACAAAGGAGCTTCAAAGGCAAGTTGATGAGCTGATGGAAAAGGGCTACATTCGTGAGAGTATGAGCTTGTGTGTTGTACCCGTGCTACTTGTGCCTAAGAAGGATGGAATATGGAGGATGTGTGTTGATTGCCGAGCCATCAACAACATAACAGTAAAGTATAGACACCCCATTCTTAGGCTTGATGACATGTTAAATGAGTTACATGGATCCTGTATTTTCTCTAAAATCGACTTGAAAAGTGGGTACCATCAAATTAGAATAAAAGAAGATGATGATTGGAAAACAGCATTTAAGACTAAGCATGATTTGTATGAATGGTTAGTAATGTCGTTTGGACTTACAAAAGCACCTAGTACGTTTATGCATTTAATGAATCATGTGTTGCGTGCATTCATAGGTTTGTTCTTGTGTATTTTGAAGACATTCTGATCTATAGCAAGAACTTAACTGAGCATCTTGATCATTTGCGTAATGTACTTAGTGTGGTGCGTAGTGTGAAATTGTATGCTAATCTTAAAAAGTGTGCCTTTTGCATGGAGAAAATTGTGTTTCTTGGCTATGTTGTAATTACACAGGGTATCGAGATGGATGAGGAGAAAGTTAAGGCCATCCGGGATTAGCCTACTCCCAAATCAGTAAGTGAGGTAAGGAGTTTTCATGGGTTAGCTAGTTTTTATAGGCGTTTTGTGAAAGATTTCAGTACAATAGCTGCACCCTTGAATGAAGTTGTTAAAAAGTCAATTAGGTTTAAATGGGGGGAGGAACAAGAATTGACTTTTGTTCTTTTCAAAGATAAATTATGTTCTGCACCTGTTTTGGCTTTAACTGACTTTACGAAAGCATTTGAAATAGAATGTGATGCATCTGGAATGGGAATAGGTGTTGTTTTGATGCAAGATCAGAGACTTATTGCATATTTTAGTGAGAAGTTAAGGGGAGCGACCTTGAACTATCCCACTTACGACAAAGAACTCTATACATTGGTAAGAGCACTTGAGACATGGCAACATTACTTGTGGCCAAAATAGTTCGTAATCCATTCGGATCATGAGTCCTTGAAACATCTGAAAGGACAAGGTAAGTTGAATAGGAGGCATGCAAAATAGGTTGAATTCATTAAAACTTTTCCTTACGTAATCAAGTATAAGCAAGGCAAAGAGAATCACGCAGGTATGTTCTTTTACACACAATGAATACTAGATTGCTAGGCTTTGAATATGTGAAGGAATTGTATAATAATGATTCTGACTTACACGAGATTTATAATGCATATGGACATTTGGCTTTTGGTAAGTTTTATTTGATGGATGGTTATTTGTTCAAAGAGAATAGATTGTGTGTTCCTGCTAGTTCTTTGCGTGAATTGGTTGTTCGTGAAGCACATGGGGGTGGTTTAATGGGTCACTTTGGGGTTGCGAAAACCTTGGATGTATTGCATGAGCATTTTTATTGGCCAAAGATGAAAAAAGAAGTGCAACGAATTTGTGAACAGTGCATTGCTTGTAGAAAGGCAAAATCTAGAGTACAACCGCATGGACTATATACACCATTACCTGTGCCTACTGAACCTTGGTTAGATATCTCTATGGATTTTGTTTTAGGTTTACCTAGGTCAAAGAAAGGTAGAGACTCTATTTTTGTTGTGGTTGATAGGTTTTCTAAAATGGCGCATTTCATTGCATGCAATAAAACGGATGATGCATCTCATATCGCAGACTTGTTTTTTAGGGAAACTATAGGTTTGCATGGCATTCCTAAGAGTATAGTGTCAGATCGTGATGTTAAGTTCCTTAGCTACTTTTGGAAGACCTTATGAACTAAACTCTTATTTTCGACAACATGTCATCCTCAAACAGATGGACAAACTAAGGTAGTGAATAGAATATTATCCTAACTTTTGCGTGCTATAATTCAAAAGAATATAAAGAGTTGGGAAGAATGTTTGCCTTTTGTTGAGTTTGCTTATAATAGAACTGTGCATTCGACCACTGGTTTTTCTCCATTTGAAATTGTTTATGGTTTTAATCCACTAACTCCTATGGACTTAATTCCTTTGGTTTTTGAAGAAAAGGTAAGTTTAGATGGTGAAAAGAAGGCAAAGATGGTGAGACAACTCCATGAGGGAGTTCGACTGCAAATAGAGAAAAAGAACAGACTTTACGCTTCTAAAGCAAATAAGGGACGTAAACTGGTTGTTTTCCAACCCGGTGATTGGGTTTGGGTGCACATGCGTAAGGAACGATTTCCTAACCAAAGGAAATCAAAATTACAGCCTCGTGGTGATGGTCCATTTCAGGTTTTAGAGAGAATCAATGACAACGCATACAAAATTGACCTTCCAGGTGAGTATGGTGTTAGTGCTACCTTTAATGTTGCTGATCTTACGTTGTTTGACACAGATTTTGATTCGAGGTCGAATCCTTTCGAGGAGAGAGGGGATGATGTGGACCAGCCTAGAAACACCAGCAAGGACCCATTACATGTTCCAAATGGTCCAATGACTCGGTCCAAGACAAAGGCATTGAAAGAGGCATTGAATGCATTGGTTTTGAATGTTTCAACCAAGTCAGAATTGAAAGGTCCATTAGAGTATCAAGAGGAGACCCTAGTACATCTTATCCATGTGCAAGAGGGGTCCAACACAACCTTATTTGGGCCATGAGGTGAGGACAGCAAAGGAAACAAAAAAATCCTTCTACAACTTGGAAACAACATGGGTGGCTACCTTTTCCTTTTGTTTCTAGGATTAAAGGGCTGCATGGAAGGCTATAAATAAGCCTTGAATTAGTTCTATAATATTTTATTTCCTTCTCTTCTTCTCATGACAGATCATGGATTTAATATTATGGGCTTTGTTTTATTTTATTAGCTACAACCCAAGGCTTGTTTGGGCTTAATTAATACTTTGTTTTCAGTTAGGATCCAAGCCTTGTTTGGATTAAGTTATGGGCTTTTCAGTTTAGGGTTTTGGGTCAGTTTTGAGTGGACCTCATTTAAGTCCACATAAGGGGTCCATTAGGGTTAACTTTTCAAGAACGATTTAAACTCATGTAAGCCAAAATTTCGACAGTTTTGATGATGATTACTTCTGAATTTTTCAGTTTTAACATGTGAGAGTGATTTTTGCATTCTTCAGTTCTTGAACGAACTGAATCTGACTTATCGAAGATTAACTGGCTTAGTGGCGTCATTATACTCAATCCAATAGTGTTGGTGCTTTGGGGCAGGTTTCCATTGTGTCACACTCCTATCAGACCTATTTTGGCTTTCCGGGATCAAATCTCAATTTTGATTGTGGGTTGTGTGACCACGTGATCACGAGGTTCGCATCACAGTTGTTCTTCAATAAGTCGTTTTTAGTTATTTAGAGAACCAAGGAAGGAAGATTATCCCACCAATACACAATAAGCGCAGCAAAGAAGTTTATTGGTCTAAAAATTGCGCAACCTTACATGTCTGGTTATGCTCTTATTTATAGTGACTCCAAACTAAAATAAACCCTAATGGACCTCTTATATGGACTTATATGATGCCCATTTACAATTAAACCCAAATAATATAAATAAACCCTAAAATAAGAAGAAAATAATTATAACAATAATAAATCCAAATTTAATATTCTAAATATAATAGAATTAGATTTGTTGCCATTTAGAAGTCCCATATAAGCTAGGAGAATCAAATCTGAAGGTAGAATTAATTCTGAAATCTTCTTTTCTTTTTTTGTAGCTAGGATGAATAAGGAATCCTTGTAAGAAAAGGATTCTGAAACATTTTTGAATCCTTGCCACACTTGGGAACCATGCAGCCCATTAAAGATCTTTATAGAATTAGGAGATTCCCAAAATAAGCGGCCACATCCTTTTGGAAAAGAATCCTATTCAAATAGGAAGTCCACAAGTCAAAAGGAAGTAAATAATAAAATTCATACAGCTTCTGTTGACCCGTGTTTCGATGCCTTTCCGAACTCCTATTGATCTAAAATTTTAAACCAAAGTATGAAAACATGTCAAGAGACTCCACCTAAATTGTCCGCTCGATCCAACGGTCAGATTGAGAATTATGACTGTTGCCGTAAAACTGGGCAGGTGCAATTTTTAGTGTTCTTTAAGTTTTTCAATGTTTGCATCCATCTTCTTGTTCTTTGTGTCTGCGTCATCTACAAAAATAATAATAATAAAAAAGGGTTATATTTCATCTTGTTACTGTAGAATCATATCAATATATTAAGAGAGAGAGAGAGAGAGAGAGAGAGATCAGTTGAAATTTCAAGGATGATTCAATTTTTGCCGCAGAAAAACAACTCTTGGTGAAACATAAGCAAACCACCTCAAAATCAATTTAAAATTCATACTCAGTCTATTAGGGGTGATATCACATCAAATGTCAAATTTGAGTTTATTCTAATACTTTTTACTTGAAGTTTTAATTTGAGGTTCAATTTGACCGCATAAACACAACTCTTAGTGAACTATAAGCAAATCACCTCAGAATCAATAAAAACTTCATATTCTTTCTATTAGTGGTGATATCGCAACATATATAAAATTTGGGCTTATTTTGATATAGTTTGCTTGAGGTTTTAATTCAAAGTTCAATTCAGCCGTAGAAACACTACTTTTAGTGAACAATAAACAAACCATCTTAGAATAAATTTGATGTCATTTCGAGATTGTTTGGTCTGGGTTTCAATTTTGTTATGTAAAAATTACGTGACAAGTTAGATTTGCGTCAAGTTTCAAAACGTAGTCCTTACTGTTTGGTTTTATCCAAATCTTTTTGTTTCTATTATATTTGGGTTATCTAGGAGTCAAGTAATTGTTTTTGCTAATATTCACTTCTATTTTATTTCGTGTCTTTGTTTCGTCCATAATTCTTACGAATTTGCATTGCTACTCGCGAAATTGTAATTGTAGTTTTGTTTTGCTTTGTTTTCATTATATTTATTGATTCTTGAATTTGAAAATTATAATTAGAGTGCATTGCGAAGCCTATTGACTTTGATTTGTTGACTTCAGTTCTTGAAGAACTAAAAGAAAGCAAGTTGTGAGGTAAAAGGCGTAGTGAGCTTATTAGAGTGAAAAGCCTTGATTTTTTTATGTGATACACGAGAGGTGTGAGGTTATATTTTGTGCTACTAACCAAATTTTGCAGATTCAAAGAATATTTGAAAACAATGAATCAGTGACACATAACGCTAACGTAGCTTTGCATTTGTGAGCCATAGGCCAGCAACTCGAATTGTTGTCTAGGGCATCCAAGGATCTAAAAGATGAGGTCAATTCGATAAAGCAACAGAATAGTGGGGCTGACCACCTACGAAATCCTATTTGTATAGCCGTACGGAATGTCAGATCTAATTTTGAAGAGTTTGTTGACGAAAACACAGATGCGGGTGATGATGACTATGATTTTGCATATGTTGGCCAAGGAATCAAGTCTGGACTAAACAAGACTAGGAGGAATGTGAATTTCTATGGCATGGGGAATTATGAAGATATGGGTGGGGGACTTAGACACCATTAAAGTGAAAATTCCTAACTTTCTCAAGGTAAAAACGATCCTGGGGCTTATTGGGAGTGGGAGAAATAGGTAGATTGGATTTTTGATTGTCATAGCTATTCTAAACAAAAAAAAGGTAAAATTGATGATAATTGAGTTTATGAAATATGCATTGATTTAGTAGGATCAGATTGTAATAAGTAGGATGAGGAATGGGGAGCGACCCATTTAGACTTGGGGGGAGATGAAAATCTTAATGAGGAGACAATTTGTGTCAAACCAACTATTACAAAGACTTATATATGAAGCTCAAAGGTTTGAATTAAGGTTATAAGACAGTAGATGAATATCACAAAGAGATGGACATAGCAATGATTCGGGCCAATGTTGTTGAGGATAGAGAAGCCACCATGGCTAGATTTCTTAAAGGGTTGAATCGGGAAATTACCAATGTTGTTGAGCTACAACACTATATGGAGTTAGAGGACATGGTTCACATGGCTACGAAGGTGGAGAGACAACTTAGGAAGGGACATGTTCGGCCAATATTTAATTTGGGTTCTTCATCATCTTGGAAGCCGAATCTAAAAAGAGAGTGATACGATCCAGGAAATGTCAAATTTGGATTTTGATGTAAAATGTGCAATTATCCAGTTTTACAACAACAGTCATAATTCTCAATCCGACTGTTGGATTGGGCTGAAATTTTACGTGGAGTCTCCTAATATGTTTTCCTACCTTGGGTTAAAATATCAGGTCAATTGGAGTTCAGGAAGGCATCAAAACACGGGTCAACATAGGCTGTATGAATTTTGTTATTTATTTTTTTTTATAAGTTGAATTTTGTTATTTACTTCATTTTGCTTTGTGGACTTCCTATTTGGCTAGGATTCTTTTCCTAAAAGGATATGGCAGCTTATTTTAGGAATCTCCTATTTCTACAAAGACCTTTAATGGGCTGCAACATAGTTTCCAAGTGTGGCAAGGATTTATAAATGTTTTAGAATCCTTTTCTTACAAGGATTCCTTATTCATCCTAGCTACAAAAAAAAAGGAAAGAAGATTTGAGAATTAATTCTACCTTTAGATTTGATTATCCTAGCTTATATAGGACTTCTAAAGGGCTATAAATCTGATTCTATTATATTTAGGATATTAAATTCGGATTTATTATTGTTATTATTATTTTCTTCTTAGTTTAGGGTTTATTTATATTATTTAGGTTTAATTGTAAATGGGCATCATATAAATCCATATAAGGGGTTCAGTTGGGTTTATTTTAGTTTGGAGTCACTATAAATATGGGCATAACCAAACATGTAAGGTTAGACAATTCAGATTAATGAAACTTCTTGTTTGCCGCACTTTGTGTGGGTGTTGATGAGATAATCTCCCTTCCATGGTTCTCTAAAGAACTGAAAAACAACTTATCGAAGAACAACTATCTTCGTAGCGTCATCCTTATACTTCTCATTTGCGAATCAATATTTGTTGGGTGCGGGTCTCCATTTCTAATAGTGCTGGTGCCTAGGTACAAGTTATCTTTGTGTCACACTCCTATCAAACTTGATTTACTTGGCTTTCTGGGAATTGGTGTCTTTGCGGGTTGCGTGACCATGTGATCACGAGGTTCGCATCAGAGAGTGTATTGTCCGCCCGAGGTCTTTTGTTCCTTCCAGAACCTAACCACCAAAGGCTAAAGTTGATGTCCCTACTAATGCCAAAGGTAAATCTAAAACTCAACCTAAACATACTCATGATGTTAAATGTTTTAGGTGTTAGGGACATGAACATTATGCTTTAGAGTGTCCAAACAAAAGAATCATGATGATTAGAGATAATGATTATATTGAATCTGAAAGTGACATATCTGATTGTGAAGGCATGCCACCATTGGAGGATAGTGATGGGATGAGTTAGCATGACCGGTTGAGGAGTCCTTAGTTATAAGGCGAACACTTCAGGTTCAGGTCAAGGAAGATGAAACTAATCAACAAAGGGAGAACATTTTCCATACACTTTGTTATGTACAAACAAGGTGTGTAGTTTAATTATAGATAGTGGAAGTTGAGTTAAAGTTTGTAGTACCACCCTTGTTAGTAAACTGAATTTGTGTACTGTTAAGCATGCTAAACTATATAGATTGTAATGGCTGAATGATAATGGTGAAGTGAAAGTGACTAAACAGGTTGTGGTTTCATTTTTGATTGGGAAATATGTTAATGAAATTATGTACGGCATGGTACCAATGCAAGTAAGTCATCTTGTTCGGGAGACCATGGCAATATGATAGGAAGACAATTCATTATGGGGTTAAAAATAAGTATACCATTGTAAAAGATGGTAAAACCATCATTTTTGTCCCTCTTACACCCAAACAGGTGTATGATAATCAATTAAAGCTAAAAAGTGAGCATGGGGCGATGGGGAGAGAAAATCAAGGTGAGGAACAAGGGGAGAGAAGACCATCAGATTCAGCCAGAACCCAAAACACCACTATAACCTATTCAGCCACCCATCTAAACACAAACAAATATTCGACCAACTGATATGATTCAGACAAGGTCAAATTCGGATTTTGACGTAAAAAGTGCACTTATCTAGTTTTACGGCAACAGTCATAATTCTCAATCCGACCGTTGGATCAAGCTGAAATTTACGTGGAGTCTCCTAACATGTTGTCCTACGTTGGCTTAAAATTTTAGGTCAATCAGAGTTCGGGAAAGCATCGAAACACCGGTCAATAGAGGCTGTATGAATTTTGTTATTTACTTCCTTTTGACTTGTGGACTTCCAACCTAAAAGGATGTGGCAGCTTATTTTGGGAATCTCCTAATTCTCCAAAGATCTTTAATGGGCTGCAACATAGTTTCCATGTGTGGCAAGGATTTATAAATGTTCAGAATCTTTTTCTTACAAGGATTCCTTATTCATCCTAGCTTTAAAAAAGGAAAGAAGACTTTAGAATAAATTCTACCTTCAGATCAGATTTCCTAGTCTATTTGGGACTTTTTAATGGTGACAAATTTGATTCTAACATATTTAGGATGATAATTTTTAGATTTTTATTATTTTCTTCTTAGTCTTTGGGTTATTATTACTTATTTGGGTCAATTGTAAGTGGGCTTAATATAAGTCCACCTAAGGAGGGGTTCATTAGGGTTTATTTAAGTCTAGAGTTAGTATAAATAAAGGTATAACCAGACATGTAAGTTAGACAATTCAGATTAATAAAACTTCTTATTTGCCGCACTTTGTGTGTGTGTGTTGGTGAGATAATCTCCTTCTATGGTTCTTTAATGAACTGAAAAACGACTTATCGAAGAACAATTATCTTTGTGGCGTCATCCTTATACTTCTCGTTCGCGAATCAATATTCGTTGGGTGGGGGTTTCCGTTTCTAATAGTGCTGGTGCGTAGGTACAAGTTATCTTTGTGTCCCACTCCTATCAAACCTGATTTACTTGGCTTTCCGGGAATTGGTGTCTTTGAGTGTGGATTGCGTGACCATGTGATCACGAGGTTCGCATCACCAACACTCCAAACAAATTAGACCATTCGACCACTATTCAAAAACACCTAAATCTAATTGAAAGTGGAGGTAAGACAAGAGGAGGGAAGAAAGTCAGGAAGGGTGATGAGAATTAGGTGGAAAAACTAAAGAAACAACCCAATTTAGAGAGGGTGATGTCAGATTTGTATTTTTCACTAACAAGCTAAAGGTTTTACTTGTGTGCAAAGAGGCTTACTTTAATACTAATGATCTTGATCATAATGTGCCTAATGTTGCTATTTTTTGTTGCAGGAGTTTGATGATGTGTTCCCTGACAATACTCTTAGCGGATTACCACCATTGAGGGGGATAGAGCATCAGATTGATTTCGTATCCAGAGCTTCAATTCCTAACTGACCAGCTTATAGAAGCAATCTCGAGTAGATGAAGGAGCTTTAAAGGCAAGTTGATGAGCTGATGGAAAAGGGGTACATTTGTGAGAGTATGAGGCCCGTGTGCTGTACCCGTGCCTTTTGTGACTAAGAAGGATGGAACATGAAGGATGTGTGTTGATTGCTGAGCCATCAACAACATAACAGTAAAGTATAGACACCCCCATCCCTAGGCTTGATGACATGTTAGATGAGTTACATGGATTCTGTATTCTCTCTAAAATTGACTTGAAAAGTGGATACCATCAGATTAAGATGAAAGAAGGTGATGAGAGGAAAACAACATTTAAGACGAAGCATGGTTTGTATGAATGGTTAGTAATGCTGTTTGGACTTACAAATGCACCTAGTAAGTTTATGCGTTTAATGAATCATGTTTGTGTGCATTCATAGATAAGTTTGTGGTTGTGTATTTTGATGACATTCTGATCTATTGCAAGAACTTAACTGAGCTTCTTAATCATTTGCATAATGTACTAAGTGTGTTGCGTAGTGAGAAATTGTATGCTAATCTTAAAAGTGTGCCTTTTGCATAGAGAAAATTGTGTTTCTTAGCTATGTTGTTGACATGATCAAAGAGTTAATGTCTTATTCCAAGTACAGAAGTGTCAAAGTAATAAATAACTTGGCAAAACCGGGGTCGATCCACAAGGAGGTTAACTATATACATTATATATATAATAAAACAAAGAATTAAATAGAACTTTGAGATGTGAGATTAATGTGAGGATTAAACAATAATAAAAACAATTGTCAATGTTAGAGGATCCACTAATGGTATTAGAAATAAATATAGTATAAACTCTTTTTATTACTCAACTGAAAACCACAAACAAAGGAGGTTCCAATCGGATGATTTATCCTTAATATTTCATTATAAATTTTTAGCATGATCATATTAATTATTTTATTTTAGTAACACCATACTTTTTAAATATTGTCAGGAATTCATGATGCTAACTTATGTTAACAATAAATCAAGTTCCTCTCATAACAACGATGTTGGCCGAAGACTATGAAGAATCAAGCATTTATTATACCAAGTGTTATACAACACAAATATAGATTAATCATTTAATAAGCAAGGTATTAAGAATTAGTAAGATAAAAAGATAAGACATATTAATGACAACCTTTCTTGGATATAAACATTGAAGTCTATATTGAGTTTATATTATACATATTCTAACACTAATAGCGAAACATTTTCACCTTGACAAATTAAACTTATGATGCGAACCTCGTGATCACATGGTCATGCAACCCATACGCAAAGACACCAATTCCCAGAAAGCCAAGTAAATCAGGTTTGATAGGAGTGTGACACAAAGATAACTTGTAGGCACCAGCACTATTGGAAACGGAGACCCCCACCCAACGAATATTGATTCGCGAATGAGAAGTATAAGGATGACACCATGAAGACAATTGTTCTTTAATAAGTCGTTTTCAGTTCTTTAGAGAACCATGTAAGGGAGATTATCTCATCAACACACACACACACAAAATGCGGCAGACAATTAAGATTAATAAAACTTCTTGTGTGCCGAAACTTAACTGGCTTCGTGATGTCATTTGCATAATTCAGGTTCTTAGATACAAGATTATATCTCAGTTCAAGTCTTTTTCCAATACCTTTGGTTTTTCGGTACAGGGTTACCTCTGGGTCAAAGTTCTATGAAACCTGATTTTTGACTTTTCAAGTTGTTATTTACTTTGTTGGGGGTTGCTTCACCACATAATCAAGAGATTCGCATTAGAAGGATAACATTAAATGTGAATTTTTCTTTAGCATGCACACATCATAAATTAAAATTTGATGTTCACTGGTTAAGGACATGTTACTTTGTGAATATGTTAGTTACAATGCTATATTGAGAATATTTCTTTATATGGAGTTGGAGAGTTCAATTCTTGATAGATAAATTGAGGGAAAATTTTTTCAGAAATGGAGAGTTTAAGATGAAGTTTGATAAAGTTAGCATAACTTACAATTCAACTATTAGATAGTGTTGAAACTCTAATAAAAGACTTTGAAGCCCTGTTTACTATTGAGTTTAAATGTCATGATGATCGAAGATCACAAAGACTTTTAAACAGGGCTCGAAAGTCATTGTATGAGATTGTCTTTATTTACCTTGTTTGTATTAGGATTCTTTTTCCTACTTAGCTTAGGGAATTTAATTTAATTATTATTTTACTATTTCAGAATCCTAATTTTAGATGGATTCTATTAATTAGGAATTATTTTCTACAAAGGATTTTAATTTTGATTAGGAATCCTTTCTTATAAAGGATTTTAAGACTAATATAAATAAGGATGTCTAAATTATTTTGAGAGAAAGACTATTATTCAAACTTTTAATAAAATACTAAAGAATTTTCTCTAAATTTCTCTACAGTTTAGGTTTTTAACCTTAGGGCTTGACAACCCTAGCTTCTATCCATGTTATACGTTGTGCAATAGGCAAGCTGGCAATGATCTTTCATATGGAAAGTAAAAATACAATAGTCATGAATTGCAAAGTTGCCTTCCATATCATAACCAATGATAATGATGTCGTCTATACAAACAAGGAGAACCACTATGCTCTTAAATGTCTAGAAAGAGGGAATAGTCATATTGACTGTGAGTGAAGGAAAAACTAAGAGTGGATCGAAACTTTTAAAACCAGACACGTGATGCTTATTTTAAACCATACAAAAATCATTTTAGCTTACAAACATCATTAGGTAAGAAAGTAGGCATATTAGATAGAAGTTTCATGTAAACTTCTTCCATGAGATCACTATGTAGGAATGTATTCTTAACATCCATATATTGTAAATACCATGATTGAGATGTAGCAAGAGCTAGTATAGTTTGCACGGTGGACATCTTGGTGACCGGTGCAAAAGTTTCATCATAGTCTAGGCCATACTTTTGCTTGTTACTAAGAACCACTATGTGAGCTTTGTATCGATTGATAGATCTTGATAGAAAACACCAACTTAGTACCCATGGGTTTTGATCAAAGAGATTAAAAAAAGCCTAACAAGGATGATGAACTTTTCAATTATAGAGAGAAGAGAGAGAAAGAGGTACTGTCAGAGCTAGATCTACTCTGTTCACCATTGGATAGTCCTCATTTTTTACTATGTTGTTCATTCCAACCTGTTCTAAACATTGACATGGTTGTTCAACGTCTGCTCTACATATTTCTGATTGTAATACGAATGATAATGCGACATCAGATGTGCCCAATGCTGATTGTTATGAAGATGGAAATCCTACCTCTCCTCTTGTTTTGAAGAGTTTACGAGAAGACATGGTGCTGGAGGAAGGGGCTGCATGTACTTCTTTAGATCAAAGTTTAGCCGTTTGTAATCCAACTGCTTGTGCAACCATAAACCCTGTTAGTCATGAGGTGAATGTTGATATTGGAGCTATGGGAGGTGATACAGATAAGGAACATGCTGATAAGGAGTCGTTGTCACTGATCCCAACAAGTCCGCAAACTCTGACTTCCTCTGACGGGGAAACTTTTAATCAGTTAGCTAGTAAGCTAGAGACTCTCTAGAGAAAAAGAAAATGGGTTCTCCAGGCTCTTCAAAGAAGAATAAGAAATTTGGCTCCTCGCGGGGGGGGCAAGTCAAGGTAATCATTGTGGTGTTGTTTGGTACTCCTCTCTATTTTGCTATGATTATTAGATGTTGGAATGTTAGAGGTTTGAATGATCCCATAAAGCATTCAGAATTGCGTCGGCTCATCCATCAAGAGAGGATGGCTTTTTTTGGTTTGGTTGAAACTCGGGTTAGAGACATGAATAAAGATAATGTTTCGTAACTTCTTTTGCGTAATTGGGTCCTTCTTGTATAATTATGATTTCTCTTGTCGTGGTCGTATTTGGGTTTGTTGGAATGCTGAAGTGGTGAAGGTGGATGTCCTAGGAATGTCAGACCAGGCTATTCATGTGTCTATCATGATATTAGCTACCAATATTTGTTTCAACGCTTCAATTGTTTATGGAGACAATAATGCATCCTTACGTGAGGCTTTATGGTCTGATATAGTGAGTCGTAGTGATGGATGGGAGTCAACCCCATGGATTCTTATGGGCGATTTTAATGCTATTCACAACCAGTCAAAGAGGTTAGGAGGGACTACGTGGGCTGGTCATATGGACAGATTGGAAACATGTATACGAGAAGCGAAAGTGGATGATCTTCGGTATTCTAGTATGCATTATACTTGGACGAACGAATGTCCTGAGAATTTGATTATGCGGAAACTAGATAGAGTGCTTGTGAATAAGAAGTGGAATCTGACCTTCCCATTGTCGGAAGCGAGTTTTTTGCCATCTGGTATGTCAAACCATTCTCCCATGGTGGTAAAAGTTGCTAGAAATGATCAGAACATAAAGAAACCATTCAGATTCTTTGATATGTGGATGGATCATGAAGAGTTCATGCCTGTGGTGAAGAAAGTATGGGATCAAAATTCAAGGGGCTGTCCAATGTATCAGCTGTGTTGCAAACTTAGAAAGCTAAAGCAGGAATTGAAGCTTTTCAATAAGACTCACTTCTCCAACATTTCTGATAGAGTCAAAGATGCAAAAGATGAAATGGATAAGGCTCAACAGGCTATGCATACAGCACATGGGAACACAACTTTGTGCATGCGAGAAAGGGATGTTGTTCGTAACTATGCTTCTATCGTCAGGGCTGAAGAGAGTTTCTTCAAACAGAAGGCTAGGATACAATGGCTTATACTGGGGGATCAGAATACTATCTTCTTTCACAAATCAGTAAATGAAAGACATAATAGAAATAGGCTTCTCTCAGTTACAAGGGAGGATGAGGAGGTTGTAGAAGGACACAAGGCAGTCAAATCAGAAGTAATTGCGTACTTCCAAAGTGTGTTAGGAGTGAAACAGATGCCCGGGGGTTTGAATGAGGAAGTGGTAGAATCAGCAATTAACTTGCAATTGTCTTTAACGCAGCGGCATGTACTAGCTCAAGATGTAACAAGGGAGGAGATCAAGCATGCTATGTTTAGTTTGAAAAACAACAAAGCCCCTAGTCCGGATGGTTTCAACGCAGGTTTCTTCAAAAGAATGTGGCACATAGTTGGGGAAGATGTAATCAACGCTGTTAGCTCTTTCTTTTAGACTCGTAGAATGCTTAAGGAAATGAATGCTACATCCATTTCCCTTGTTCCTAAAGTTGCTAATCCTAGGAGGTTGACAGATTTCCATCCTATATCTTCTGCAATACAGTTTATAAATGCATCGCTAAGATTCTAGCATGTAGAATCAAAGCTGTTTTGCCATCCTTAGTAGGTCTGTATCAGACAGCTTTTATCTTTGGACGAAGAATCAGCGACAACATTCTGTTGTCTCAGGAACTAATGAAAGGCTATCATAAATCTACGGGACCTACTCATTGTGCTATGAAGGTAGATTTGATGAAGGCTTATGACTCTGTCCGGTAGGATTTCGTTGATGCCACGTTAATAAAAATAGGATTTCCTCGAACAGTAACTGATTGGATCATGGTCTGTGTTACATCTTGTCAATTCTCTATCAACATCAATTGTGAGCTAGCAAGTTACTTTCAGGGGGGGAGGGCTGAGACGAGGTGATCCACTATCTCCATATTTTTTTGTTCTATGTATGGAAATCCTTTCGGGGCTGTTCCGCAAGATGAGTGCAGATCAAAACTTTAAGTTCCACTGGAGATGCAAGAAGGACAAAATTTCTCATCTTTGTTTTACAGACGACTTGATGATTTTTAGCAAAAGGGATGTAAACTCAATTCGTATGATAAAAAATGTACTCACTGAGTTTCAAGATCTATCAGGTTTGTATCGAAATCCAAACAAAAGTAGCATCTTCTTGAGCGGTCTGTTAGATGCTGAGAAAGAACAGATTATTCATATTCTTGGGTTTAGAGAGGGGGAGCTTCCTATGAAATGTTTGGGAGTGCCCCTTATCTCATCTAGACTAAAGGCTTTCTATTGCAAGGGCCTCGTGGATCGACTCACCACTAAAGTTCGACACTGGACTTGTAGAACTCTCTCATATGCAGGACGAGTACAACTGATTAATTCAGTTTTATTTTCCATCCAAGTCTATTGGGCATCTCTCTTCCTCTTACCTGGAAGTAATAAAAAGTGTTGAGCAAATTATGAGATCCTTTCTTTGGTCAGGTTTAGATATGAGAACTACCGAGGCTAAAGTGGCTTGGGAACAGGTATGTCTTCTAAAAAAGGAGGGGGGGCTAAGAATAAAAAGGATAACAAAATCGAACAAGATTGCTTTGTTGAAACACATATGGAACCTGTGTAATGATTCAGATGGCTCAATCTGGTCTACTTGGATTAGATCCAATCTGTTGCGAGGTAGGAATTTTTGGACAATCAAGGCGCCAGAGAATTGCTCTTGGGCTTGGGGAAAGATCCTAAAGCTCAGATGATTAGCATGGCCAAAGATGCAGTACATCATAGGAGATGGCATGACAACCTCTCTATGGTTTGACACTTGGCATCCTCACAACCCGCTCGCGAATTCTTACGGTGAAAGATTCATCTACGATTCAGATATGGGAAAAAACGCGAGGGTGAACGTGCTGATTAGTAACTCAGAATGGAGAATCCCTACCACTCAATCTATTGGCTGGCACCCCATTATAGAAGCTATTCCTTCCAATCCTAAGATGGGGCAGAAGGATGAGATTGTGTGGTTGGATCCACCAAATCACAGATTCTCGGTCAAAGTAGCTTGGGAGCAACTAAGATTTCATAATCAGGTTGTTGAATGGCATGACATTGTGTGGTTCAAGAATGTTGTTCCAAGACATTCCTTTCTTTTATGGGTGGCTATCCAACAGAAGCTCACAACTCAGGATAGACTTCATCAGTTTGGTATACATGGTCCCAATCGATGCTCACTCTGTCTCCGCAATAATGAAGATCATAACCACCTGTTCTTTGAATGATCCTATACTAAAGCAATATGGTGGCATGTTTATGGCAGATGCGACATTCCAAGAATGACGAAAGGGTGGGAGGAATGGATTCGATGGGCAACTATTACGTGGCATGGTAAAAGTTTCGTCAATTTTTCTCGTAAATTGGGTTTCGCAGCTACAGTGTATTATATCTGGCAAGAACGGAATTCAAGGATATTTGCAGGAATGTCGAGAACTCCAAATTTGGTCTTCGATCAAATAGAATGTATCATTCGTGAAAAGCTTGATTTGATGAGGAATACTCTCCCAACAGATGAAAACATAAGGAGCCAAAGCGCTTGGAGGGTCAATAACATAGACTCTTAAATTGATATTTAGCTGGTTGTATTGGTATCCCTAACAAGTCTAGTTAAGTCGAGGTGTCTGCTTTGTGGCTTCCTGTAGCCATTTGTTGTTTTATGTTTTCATGCACATTGTAAATCTGGGGTATGCCTCTTATAATCTTTGTATATTCTTCTTTTAATGTATCTGTCAACTTACCCAAAAAAAAGGGTTTTGATTAGAGGACATGGAACAATATCTTAGGTCTGGTTTTTTATAAGTGGCAGAAGTTATGTTTCAAAAGCTTTTTGTCAACACTCATGCTCCATTACCTACATATAAGAAGATGAAATAGGCGTGTAAAAGACAAGATGGTGGTCAAGGCTGAAGAAGAAGGAAAACCATACCTATTTAAGGGTCTAATAACTTGAGTACTGTGTCAGAGAGGAGGGGCAAGTGTTGTAATGAGTTTAATAGTTTAAGGATGAACTTAAAGGGGTGCGTAAAAGATGCAAAAGTTTGATTTGCATTGGTGAAATATCACCGATACACTAGTAGAGGCTTAGAATGTACAAGATCTACATTATAATTAGTAAACAAGGGAAGAACAAAAATAGGAGGAAAAAGATCATGGTGAGTTGTGGAAAAGTATTGGTTTTCAAGAAAGATCATGTTTCTAGAAACCCGTATGCGATGAAGGTTTAGATCACAGCAAAGAAAACTTTATGGTGTATATAATGTCCAAGAAATGCATATTTGACTTATTGAGCCGAGATTTTGGCAAGTTCGTGTAAAGGAAGATGAATATAACACACATAACCAAAGGTACAAAGATTAGAATAATGGGGGGGGAGCATGACCAAATAACTGAGTATAAGGAGAGACATGGTTCAATGAGTTGGAAGGTAATTTGTTGATGAGATGAACAGAAGAGGGGAGAGCTTCAGACTGCAATTTTGTCAAGAGCATGATTACTTCCATCAACATGGCCCCATATATCCTTCCCCTTAACAAGTATCAGGAAGTGGAATGCCCATGCTAAGTAATTCTTACTATTAAAACAGAATGGGAAAGTTTTAGATTTTCCTGAAGACATGATACTGATATTGTTTGATCTAAAATAAATAAGAATAAGGGACTGCACTAGGACTAAGATAGACTTAAGGACAAGAGATATGAAAGATAAACAAAGATGAAACTAGGGTTAGGTTGAGAAAGGCTTTGATATCATAACAAACTTAGAAGAATTTGAGTAGTAAAAGTTCCTTCTCTAGAGAATCGCTATTTATCTTGAATGCGATTACAAGATTAGCTCCTATACTTAACCTACAATATATATAATTTCTTAATAACTAGTTTACAATTAGCATCTTTTTTTGGGTAAGTTGACGTATGTATTAAAAGAAGAAGATCCAAAGATTATAAGGGGCATATCCCAGATTTACAATGAGAATAGAAACATAAAACAACAGATGGCTATAGGCTAGCCACCGAACAGAAAACTGAGACCTCACTAGATTCGTTCGGGAAACCAATACAACCAGCTAACTATCAAATTAAGAATCTATGTTATTAACCCTCCAAGCTCTTTGGATCCTTTTGTTGTCATCTGTTGATAGGACGTTCCTTATCAAATCAAGCTTATTGCGAATGATACATTCGATTTGATTAAAGACCAAATTCGAAGTTCTAGACATTCCTACAAAGATCCTTGCATTCCGTTCTTGCCAGACATGATACACTGTAGCTGCGAAACTCAGTTTACGAGAAACATTGACGAAACTCTTGCCATGCCAAGTGACAGTGGTCCATCGAATCCATTCATCCCAACCTTTTGTCATTCTTGGAATGTCGCATCTGTCACAAACATCCCACCAGATCGCTTTAGTATAGGAGCATTCAAAGAACAAGTGGTTGTGATCTTCATTGTTGCGGAGTCAGAGTGAGCATCTATTGGGACCATGTATATCAAACCGATGAAGTCTATCTTGAGTTGTGAGTTTCTGTTGGACAGCCATCCATAGAAGAAATGAATGTCTTGGAACAACATTCTTGAACCATACAATGTCATGCCATTCAACCATCTAACGATGAATTCTTAGTTGCTCCCAAGCTACTTTGATCGAGAATTTGTGATTTGGTGAATCCAACCAAACAATCTCATCCTTTTGCCCCATCTTAGGATTAGAATTGGAAGGAATAGCTTCTACAATGGGGTGCCAGCCAATAGCTTGGGTGGTAGGAATTTTCCATTCTAAGTTATGAATCAACACATTCACCTTCGCGTTTTTTTCCATAATTGAATCATAGATGAATCTTTCCCCGTAAGAATCCGCGAGTGGGCTTTGAGGATGTCAATTGTCAAACCATAGTTTACAATTAGTATCCTAACAAAAAAAAAAAGATATTTACCAATATGTAATTGTCAAATCTATTTTTAAATGGACAATTAATTCCTTTAACAATAATCGATGATGAAAAGATAAATAACATTATTATTTTGCCACACCCAAATGATAAACTAATAATCACCCCAGTAAAATGGCTGGTTTCGATGACGCCATTTTTAATTATGGAAGGTGCATTTACGATTCTGAACCTATATTTTTGTTCTTAACAATGTACGCAACAAATAATCATTTTTAAAGGAAGAAAACGATAAGCACACACATTTGTAGAGCACAAAATCCTAAATCCGAGAGAGCAAGAGAGAGATGGGACAGAACTTGTTACTAAATTATGAAATGCCGCTACAATTCCTTGCACAAAAGTGTTTAACAAATATAGCCCGGAATCCAATTGAAGCATAACAAATGACGTAGTTGTATTATATGAAAATGATGATTCATTGAATACCAATTTTCTCCTGTTTCTCAGCTAATGTTGTAGCTGTTCAAGGGGACTTTTCCAGCGCCATCCACCAGCGCCTGGAAAGCATCCATCCGCATCCATTGATTCCTTCAAATTATCATCATCGAGCACTTCATTTTCATTTATAGCCGATAAATTTGAGCAGTCAAGAGGCTTGCAAAGAACAAATCAGAGAGCTTCATATGGCCATTTTTTTCTAAAAATAAATTTCAGGTTTGATTTCTCTGGAAAAAGGTATACATACATATGGCTAACATTGAGAAATTTGAGGCACAAGATTATCCTAGAAATAAAGGAGTTAAAGACAGATCAGTGCCTCTTATGTTTCTGTAAATGTTATTTCAGGTGAATACTGACCTGTGAATGTAGTTGTGTTTATGTAACAAAGGCATGATGTCACCTCCAGGTAGATATTCCATGATCAGGTACAAGTATTCAGCATCTTGGAAAGAATAGTAGAGTTTCACACTGCAATGACTTGCAACTTCTGCAAGCAAATTCCTTTCAGCTTTAACATGCTCAACCTGTGGTATATGTACACAATACGCAAGTATATGAGACATGCAAGAAAATTGATAGGAACTAAATGCAAGGTAAATCGAGTTTCTTTAAATGTAATGTGCCGTGAATGATTCGAAAAATCGGCAACAATGAATCTGACAAAAATGGATGAAAGATGGGTCTGGTTGTGTTGTCTTTCTTTTGGTGTTTAGGCTGGATTATAGTGATTTTAAGGTAAATAAGATGGGGGATAGACTAGAATGATACT
>Ga0325405_1000604_pt1 | contig 35160 bp, 27 predicted proteins | sample PopdelMetagenome_21_FD_205663 | JGI IMG/M metagenome (GOLD analysis project Ga0325405, IMG submission 205663) | Populus deltoides microbial communities from Bellville, Georgia, United States - Xylem-Control-R2 | ecosystem: Host-associated > Plants > Phyllosphere > Stem > Wood/Secondary xylem... | reverse complement strand
AAAAAATGCACTTGTTTTTAATTCGAGAGAAACGAGAAGAGACGCCAAATACCACTCGACACAAGCACCGTCTCCAAGTAGCCCGTGACAAGGGGATAAGAATCTGGGTAGTACAAACAAGGCCGGCCTACTCCTTTGAACCTCTGCTTTTCAACATGCTCCGAATCTTTGGCCTACCGGATTACTTTAACCTTCTCGAATCAACACTTTACTTCCAATCAACACAACCAATTCTCCGATCCCTCTCGGCTTGCGTGCGTGCACACGAGCAAAAACAAGGTTTTTTTTAAAAAAAAAATCGTTTAAAATATAGGTTTAGTAAGTGTTTGGTGTGATGTTAACTTTTACGATTACGGTTTTAAAAAAATATTTTTAGTTATGATTTTTTTTTAAATCACATGTTTGGTTAAAGGTAGTGTAAAATAAATTGTTGCATGTAAAATAAATAAAAACTAGTATTTGTTAATAAAAATCATGTTATTTTAGCTTTTATAAAATTAAAATTTTAAAAAAATCATGTTGGCCTCAATACAAAAAATCAGAAATTAAATGATTTACTAAATAATTTTTACGTGACAGGATAAAAACAAAAACTATCACAATACTAAAAAAATCTCTTAAAAAACATGTAATAATAAAACATATATCCATAAATAAATAAGTAAATTATTTTAGTTTCTAAAAAACAAAATTATAAAGTAGCATGTGTGAAGTTTAGTCCTGGAAACAAAATCAATCTAGTTAACAAAACGAATTTTTCTACGTCGTTTGATAAAGAGAAAAAGTTACCATAATAACAAATGATGATGTCTGTATGTGGTTTCTCTATCTCGAAGTCAAAATTGCCATCTCCTTCCAATTTCCAATTCAGAGGGAACATGCCTCTGATTAATCAGCTATGGGGAGAGTTATTTATTAACCTCAAACTATATTCCCATCACACTGCTTAAAGTTTGGAGATTTTTTTTACGAACTCGATGCTTCCCTTGCATTGCATGATGAAATTTGGTTTGCGTTCATTTGGCAACAAGTGTTTTTATTTGTTTTTATGTTTTAAAAATATTTTAAAAAATTTAAATTTTCTTTACTTTAAATTAATATTTTTTTAATATTATCAGATCATTTTGATACATTAATATCAAAAATAATTTTTAAAAAATAAAAAAATTATTTTGATATATTTTTAAATAAAAAATACTTTTTAAAAAAACTACAACCATACTTCTAAAAATAATTAACTTGGTGCCCGCTTTTCATATTTAGAGCCTAACTAAAATGGTTTCATATCAAGGACGAGCCACCGTATTCAATTGTAGATAAGGCAGGAGGGACTAAGACCATAACTAGTCAAGTGAGGAAAGAATTGGATAAATTGCCATCTTCTATAGACTTCCCTATTATTTATAATCCATAGTTTGAACCAAAAAAGAAAATTGTAGACTAGTTTTATCACACCCTGTCTGAGTCAACATTCAGGAACAATTTCAATTGTTGCACATACCAGTGTCGATGGCTCAAGGACATGGAGATGCAAGAGTGCAAAGAGCTAGACATTTGAAGTTAGATGTAAGCATTGTAGTGGTTATTTTATAAAGTGTATTTTGTTAAAAAATTTATTAAAATAATATTTGTTTATTTTTTTAAAATTATTTTTAATATTAACATATTAGAAAGATAAAAAAAAATTTTAAATTTTACATATTATTCTTAATACAATACCAAGCACCGCCTTGGCAAACTAATTTTTTTTGGAGCTTCGAAAGCCTTTCTTCACTTTCTTGACCGCTGCAATTGAGAGTGCCCTCAACTTCCCATTCGCTGAAAGTATAGATCAATCCATGTACTTCCTTCATTTTCGTAGTCACTTTTTTAATTATTACAGAGGCCATGACATTAAAAAAAGAAGAAGAAGAAGCCACCGGAATTGTTTTTGTCCATGCACTATACGCCCTCACACTGGTGTGTACATGTGAAGCAAACAGACACAGTCGTCCTCGTCAGTGTCGGCGCTTATACACTCCCCATCCCCTTCTCCCGTGACAGCGCCTCCCTTTAATCGAGCGGGGTTTTGGTGTGTTCGGTCCCTTTATTCTTAATATTGTCTGAGCTTGGTCCCTCTACTTATATTTATCCCAATGACATTCTCTTACTCTTTATTTTGTTATCAATCGATCCTTCCGTCAACGACGATGTTAAATTGGGCTGTTAGATGCAGTCAAGTTCTTGAGAAAAAATGAGTATAGCTGTGAGATTTAACACTATTATTAATTAAATAATTGTGTTTGAGTATATCTAGACATATTATGTTTGAGTATATAACATAATTCTTATGGAAAATATTTTTTATTGTCTTAATAATTCTGTGAGAAAAATCTAAATCAGCTGGGATTTAGTTATTTTATTATAATTTAACTCATATTTTATGAAGTTATATATATTTGTAAATAAAAGGTAAATAATTAATGATACGTGTATGCATGTGTGTATATATACATTATTAACCATAACATATGCCCTAGTTGAGTTATTTGTATTTATATGTTATTTATTTGAAAAAAACACATTTATATTGCACATTTAAAGCTAGCATATGACCCAACATGACAACATTCTAGTTCATTATCAGAGGTTTTGAGTGTGTTTGAGAGTTTGTTTAAAATTATTTTTTAATATTTTTAAAATTATATTTAACATAAAAATTATTAAAATGATTCTTTTCTTGATAATTTTAATATGTTGATGTTAATAATAATAAAAAAATTTAAAACAATATTTTAACATATAATCTATCTTGAAAACATCATACAATACAATCAAACATTCAAACATAGACCGAATTTGAATGAGAAGACCCCCGTCACATCTCTAGAGGTAGGGGATGGCATCGTAACAAATAAAAAAAAAGGACCAAAATAAGATAAATTGATAACAGAAAGGACCAAATGCACCATTAAATCTATAAAAGCAAACTATAACCTTAAACCTGAGCACCACAAAGGCAACAGCCCAAAACACCTATATATACTTTTACAGGCAACCAGCACCAAAACCCACCTCTACCACCATGAACAACCTCCCCCGCATCCATTACCTTCTTCTTCTCACCACACTACTCACTCAACTACCCTTGTTTCAGTCAAGCTACCATGAGTACCAAGAAGCATTATCAAAATCCATTCTTTTCTTCGAGGGTCAAAGGTCAGGCTACTTGCCACAAGACCAGCGTGTAACTTGGCGTGCTAACTCAGGGCTAAGTGATGGATGGACATACAACACAGAACTGACCGGTGGCTACTATGATGCCGGGGATAATGTCAAGTTTGGCTTCCCCATGGCATTTACAACTACAATGTTGTCTTGGAGTGTGATTGAATTTGGAGATTTAATGCCTCCAAATGAATTGAGAAATAGCTTAGTCGCCATTCGCTGGGCCACTGATTATCTGCTCAAGACAGTTTCTCAGCCTAACCGGATTTTTGTTCAGGTTAGTCACTAGTGGCATAACACTATAGCTCTCTCTCTCCTTTCGTTTTTTTTTTTTTTTGGTAATGCTAGAGGGGTGGTTTCGTAATTTTTGGATTGGGGGTGGGGGTGGGGGTGGGGGTGGGCGGAGGGGTGTGTGAGTTAGTTGGGTGTGGTTGAAGCAATCAGGAAGTAAGTGAAGAAATGAGGGTAATTTGGCCAAATTGTGTAAAGCATTAAAGCGTAGTCCACGGGTTGTTCTGCATTGCCTTTTTGGCCGCCACAAGTCTATCAGCTGCTGAAGTATCAGGCTTGACTTTATTTTTGTTTAGTAACGAGGGTAATTTTATTTTTTAAATACGTACATATAAAAAATAAAATTTTAAAAATAAAAAATAATATTTTAAATTTATTTCTAAATAAAAATCATTTTAAAAAATAATTTTAATTATATTCATAAACACATTCTAAACTTTCACTGCCTGTATTGCCTTGGAGTGTGTGCTCGACACTTTCTGCTTTGGGTTGGGCTAAGTTGATAAATTCAAGTACATGGTTAAGAAGTTCACTAAGAGTTTTTGATATTATATAGGAGTTTTTTTTTTTTTTTTTCAAAATTTATTTTTGATATTAGATTGCTTTGTCTTGAATTTTTTTATTTTGTTACACGTATTATTTTCACTCTTTAGCAACATTACATCCTTCAATTGATAGTAGATAAAGAAATCTACACCACCAATTTATGGTGAAATAGACTGTGCCGCCCTATCATTTATCAAGAGAAAATGTCAGCTCATATTTTCAGTAGCCAACCCTGTCTAATTTCCTTTTTTAACAAAGACCCTGTGAAAAGTTGACACGGAAACATTCATGGATTTGTGATTTTTTTTTTTTCATTTAACATGAATTCATATATCCCTCCTAAATTTAGATTTTAAAATTAATAATTATATAAATTTAGGTTTATAAAATTCAAACCAGTAATTTTTAAAAAACAAATTTAAAACTTAACTAGTTTTAATTTTTAGTTATTTTAAAGTTTATGAAACTTAAATCGATATTTTTTAAAAAAAAAATCTAAAATTTAAATAATTTTAATAAGTTTAGCTACATTTATCATTCGTATAATTTGAAGTGTATAGGGAGTGGACCAGTCCCTTTACAATTTTCATTGCCCTCATCGGCACTGCAACGATGCTTGACAGAACTAGTTTTGTCCGTAAAAGGTCCGTGACTTGTATGGTTCGAGAAATCGGGCCCATCATGCTTATGTTCATGTATGGATGTTGTTTGGAGATGAGAATCTAGCCTCCTCTGAAATAACTGTATGTGGCTTCACTTTCCTTGACAGGACGTTTGATCTACCATTAGTTTTAAGGACTAATTAAGCCCATATACTACTAATTAATTATAATCTAAACATGATATATCTTGTTTTTTTTCTTTTTTTGATCATAATAATTTGATTTGGCTGTTTAATTAGTACTCTATTTTTATTCTATAGGTGGGAGATCCACATGCAGACCATAATTGTTGGGAAAGACCGGAAGACATGGATACTCCTAGGACTGTCTATGCCGTGGATGCACCAAACCCGGCATCTGATGTTGCCGGCGAGACTGCGGCAGCTCTGGCGGCCTCGTCTATGGCATTTCGATCGTCGGACCCAGGTTACGCAGAAACATTGTTAAGAAATGCCATTAAGGCCTTCCAATTTGCTGACAGTTATAGAGGAGCTTACAGTGACAACTCCAATATAAGAGATGGTGCATGCCCGTTCTATTGTGATTTTGATGGTTATCAAGTAAGCAGACACCACTTTGATTAATTAGCAGTATGCTATCTACAAGCTCTTTTTTTTTTTTTTTTTTGCCCCTTCCATTATAAGGATGCAGACTAGGCTTTGTTCACATGTTTTTGTCTCCTAGGATCTATTGTACGTAGTTTGGACTTTGGATGAAGGATTTATTAAATTAATAAATCCAGCCTGATCATATTCTATTTTGTCTGGTTAATTTCATCAGGATGAGTTGCTATGGGGAGCAGCCTGGCTTAGAAGGGCATCTTCTGATGACACTTACCTTAGTTACTTGCAAAATAATGGCAAGACCCTCGGTGCTGATGACAACATTAATGAGTTTGGCTGGGACAACAAACATGCTGGTCTTAATGTTCTTGTCTCCAAGGTTAGCGGGAGATTTGACCAAGCTCCCTGATGCACATCAGTTTGTCATTTGAGACTTAATATTGTTTTAATTATTGTGCTGTAGGAAGTTCTAGAAGGAAACATGTACTCTCTCCAATCGTACAAAGCATCGGCCGATAGCTTCATGTGCACCCTTATACCTGAATCATCATCCTCGCACATAGAATACAGTCCTGGTGGCCTCATCTACAAGCCAGGAGGGAGCAACCTGCAGCATGCAACAACAATTTCGTTCTTGCTAGTTGCCTATGCAAATTACCTCGAACGAACATCTCAAGCGGTCAACTGTGGAAATGTAAATGTCGGTCCATATTCGCTTCGTCAACAAGCGAAGAGGCAAGTTGATTACATTTTAGGTGATAACCCTATGGGGTTATCTTATATGGTCGGATATAGTGATCATTATCCTCAACGGATTCATCACCGTGGCTCGTCGTTGCCGTCGGTTAAGGATCACCCTGAATTTATAGCTTGCAAAGAGGGTTCAGTCTACTTTAATTCATCAAATCCTAACCCTAATGTTCATGTTGGGGCCATTGTGGGTGGACCTAGTCAAGATGATTCGTATGATGATAATCGAGATGATTTTAGAAAGTCCGAGCCAACGACTTATATTAATGCGCCATTTGTTGGCGTGCTCGCTTATTTTGCAGCAAATCCCAATTTTAGTTGAGACAGCCAAGGCTCAACTCGGTACATATGCCAACGCTTGTTGGCGTTGGAAAGTAGGAAGAATGTCTCTCATCTTGGCGAAAGCAGCAAGAGTGTAGAGGCTTGTTAGTTGCCGAATTTAAGACATTGGATCACAAAAACCTCATTGAGAATTTCCAGAAAGTAAGGATATTGGGAAGATGATCTCGAGATGCAAAATCCCATTGTGGCTACAATTGATCTGAAAAGAGGAAATCAAAATTTCAACTTCTCATTACTGGCCTCATCTTGCATTTGTTTTTCTCATTTCATTTTGAATTATCTACATGAACATATATAAATTCAATTCCACGGTCAAGCTTTTGATCAATTAATCTTTAAAGATTTGATTGATGGTTAAAAAAATTTGTTGTTTCCTGTATTCAATCTTAGAGGCCAGAAATAGAAAAAATATTGAATTTTTTTTCTTTAATATAACAAGCCATTATAAAAAATACACCGTTAAAATGGATTACCATTTTCCTGCTTGTAGCCAACTTTTTTTTTTTTTTATTCTAACTTCTTAAATGTAAATCCACGATAACAACATTTGGAAAAAATGCACCTATCTAGAAGTTTCTTTCATTCATTTCAGGTTTTTTGTGATTTTGTTGATGAAAACGCGTGGCGTGACTGTGAGGGGGCGAGACATGTTTCCCAGAGGAGGCAAAACAGGCCAGATGGCCTGATGCCCATTGATTAAGATCATATGAAGAAAGGGTAAGACACTGACAGCTACTTTGGAGGTGCTTGGAATTAATGATATTGGTTGAAGTTAATGTTTTTTATTTTAAAATATATTAAAATAATAATATTTTATTTTAAAAAAATTAAATTTTTAAAAAACATAATTTTAATCACATTACCAAACACTGCCTTGTAAGACAGGCTTATTACATGAGGAGTCTAGCGAGCCGATAAGTTCCTCTTTTACGAACGGTTATACATTAATTTTATGGATCACCGAACAATATTAAAGCTCATTTATTGGCCGAGTACCTGTCATCTTGTTCCCCGCCGTATTTACTGGTTTCACAGGTTGCGGCACCGTGTATCCATAAAGAACTGTTTATTTTTTATTTTTAAAAACATTTAAATTTTTACTTTAAATTAATATTTTTTTGATATTTTTAGATTATTTTAATCTCAAAAATAATTTTTAAAAAATAAAAAAATATTATTTTAATATATTTCTGAATAAAAAATACTTTATAAAACAATCAAAACTACACTTTAGAACAAGTTAATTTTTTTTAAGCAAGCCATCACGGTGAACATTTTTTTTATATCAATTACGTGGCAAAAACTTTTAGTTTATTTAATTAACAAGAGGGGAAGAAACTATGCTGTGAAAGTGTGATCTCATTTTGTCACTATGATGTAACGTTATTAAACATGTTCCGAAGTTAATCGAGTCAAGAGATAGGATATCGGATCACACAGGTTAATTCAATTTTTTTAAAAAAACAAATATGTTAATGTATTTTCCACATGGCAAGATCTCACTGGTTACCGATAAAAGACATTTTTCTCGTCTTACCAAAAAAATCTATCGTGCGCCTCCATCTCTGTGTCTTATTTTCTGCGTTAAGTTTCCTTATTTCCCAGTTCGTCTCCTCCCTCCCTCCTCCTCTTTGTTTCATCTTCAATTCTCTGCCAATCCAATCTTTGCGAGTCCCATTTCTCTTTCACTAGAGCTGCTGCTTCTTCTTCCTTCTTGATTTGCCAGGGCAAAACCCTTTTCCTTTCTTTTTTTTTTCCTACGTGAAAAATGGTGGAAGATTGTCCACTTTATTAGTGATATAGAGTGATTCATGCTTAATCTATATGTAAATCAAATTCTCAGAAAAGAAACAGAGAGTTTTCATGGGTTCTTGTAATGATAACTTGTGCTAAAACACGGTTGAGATTTCTCTTCAATTTTTAACCGGTAAACTAAGTTTCGGATTAACCTAATAAATTATACAAGTTTAACCGAGCGAATTACAAGCATGAATTTTACTAATTTAGAACTCAATCAAATTTCCGGATCCCGTGAACTAATTTAACCGACTAAGTTTTATGGTCATTGGGCTTGATACAAGATCTATTGGATTTTTTTAAAAAAAAAAACATGTCCAATTTGCTCAACCTCAACGAATTGGAATAATTTCTTGGATGGAGGTTGAGTTTTAAATCGTAAGTGAACGCCCAAGTGTCCGATTGAAATACAAGTGCCCCGTACTCATCAAGTATTCAATGAATAAATTAAGTTAATAAAATTGTAGATAGTGTTTACGAGAAATGCTCCATCACATTCTGTTGTAGTCTACTTGGCTAGGATACTCCATTCTCCGCCCAGAGACCCCGGCTCGAGCCCTAGCTTATGTGGTAATTTTTATTGATGGCTAAGCTGTTTTAACAGGAGATGTTATATTTACTTATGATAATAAATGTTATTGTCATAATTTTTACATTGTAGATTGGTTTGATTATTAATCTATATTAATATAAGTAAAAATAATTATTATTATAATTTTAAAATCTAACTTAATAGTTAATTTATAATAATATCTGGATTACAAGTTATGATATTTATAATAATATCTGGATTACAGGTTATGAGGATCAACCTTGATTAACATATGAATAACAATTGTTATTATCATAATTTTAAAAACTTGGTTCATGAATCAATTTGGAGCAAGACCTAGATTATAAGTCAGAAAAGTTAACTCGAGTTTACCTATTTAAAAAAAAAATTCAAACAACCTTATTTTGACTTTAAAAATAGGTTATTTAAGGTTAACTCTCTAGACTTGAGACTCAGTTCTTGCCTTGGGTTGACTCATAAGTCAGGTTTTAAAATTATAGTAATAATCACTTATTCATATGTTGACTTAAGTTAGCTCTTCTGACCTGTGATCCGTTAAAGCAACTTTATTTTGACCCAAAAAAATATTTCAATAAAATTCAACGGGTTTTAATCCATGTTTTATCTTGATCTCTGTTCAACTCGACTTTTTTCGCCTTCCTCTATTTTTTCTTAACCTAGTTTAGTCCAAGTCTCGGCTGGCCAAATCAATATGTTAGATTAATCCAGGTTTTATAACTTTAATTATTATGATTTTATTAATTTCAACATTTAATATAAACTAAAATAAAAAAATAATATCTAATAATTTTTTTTAAATACATAAGTTTAACATATATAATATATATTTTTTTATTTCTTGTACATTATAACTAAATATAATATTAAAATAATCACTTGTTATTTAAATCATTATCCAACACAATCATGTCTCAATTTCTTTTTATATTATTTTGTTTATTTTTACTGTGTATTTTTTATATTTCAAAATAATAACCATACACTAATTCTAAACACAGCTTCAAATCACAAGATATATCTTCCCCTAAATTGCCGCCGAGTCTTGATGATTATGATCGCAAAGACTCGAAAACATCCTGATGAGGCACCTCATGAGTTCGGGGTACAAGTGTGACGTCCGAGTAACTTGAGATTTTTTTCGTGAGTCATTACGACGCTTTGCATTAGGAAATGGCCCACGTGGGAGGGGTCAAACGTCGGCGCGTGGCGCTCGTAAGCAGGCCAAGAGTTTTAGGGCGTCTGGCCAAATTAAAGTATTAAACAGACGGTCTTGTTAGTGGGCTGAAATACACTCGGTCCAGAAATACTTTTTGAACTAGCTTGTAAGCTGTAACCAAACCAGTAAACCAAACGACACGGCATAGCCGTTGCAACACCCCTCACTCTCCTCCTCCTTCTCCCTTCAAAAACTCCGATCACAATTGCAAGTTTTATCAGCTAACAACCAGGGTTCCTGTCTTCGAAACAGTACGTTTCACATACTCTTTCTCTCTTCTTGTGTCTCTTTCATGTGTTAGACATCCATCACTGTTCGGTTTTTACTTCAAAATTGTTGCGTCGGAAACTTCTTGTGGATTTCTACTTCATATGCTGAGAGCCACCGAATTTCATTGTTAAGATTAGTCAGTTACCGTGTTAGAAGTTCATTCTAGCTTGTTAGAAATTCAACTAATTTTCATGTGTTCTTTGAATTATTTAACCCTAATTGTAACTATTTCTTTATGATGCATTTATTGTCTATTATTTTGAAAATTCAGAGCGCTATTACCTTGGACTGAGCACAAACTGTCTCAAGATCATGCTAGAGCATCAACCAACCGTTTTAATTGTGTCTTCTTTTGTTTAAATGCATACTGTCGTGTTTTCTATTAACCAGATGGTTTGAATGATAATGCTTGTGATTGTCCGATGATTTTTCATGGATTTCTCGAGGGAATGTTATGATTAGCATACGTATGGTAAAGCTGCAACACCGTTATATTGCTGCATCTGTTTATTTACGTTAGTTGTTTCGTTATTAAACAGCTGTTGGGAGTTGGGCATTGGCGTGGCTGCCATGGATTGCAGCAGGACAACGAAATTAGAAAGTTCCCGCATTTTGTAGCTTTTTTAGGACTTCTGTTTCTCTCAACTTTTAGCTTGTCTATATTTTTGGAAAAAGTCGATTTCATTTGAAGGATATGCGTATCATTACTAGAAAAGGATACAAGATTTTCTGCCTCTCATGGACTGGATGCTGAATTTGAACTGTTATGGAATCATTCTTTAATTAGATAATCGTGTCAGGGCAATACCACCCTGCGGGCCTCCTTAGAACAATATGTAATTTTCATGTTTTCGTTAGACCATCAATTCAACGCCTTCTCTTCGGATTTTGTGGTTCCGCATTAACCTGACTTTTATCTTGTCTATTGACGTTGTTTTCTACATATCTTTAGCCATGAATGCTGGTGATAATGAGATGGTAGAAGGCTCCATTTCTTCTGTTCTTGTTGATTCGTTGGAGTCTAATAAGAATGGAGATGCTCTTTCACCTGAAGATGTAGCTTGGGCTGATTCTTGCCTTGTTAAAGATGATGAAATTTCAGATGGTGACTGGAGTTCTCTGAAAGATGTCTTGTTAGAAATTCTTAGTCTGCAGCCAGAATCACACGATTCTTCTGAACCTGGAACTGATGATTTGCCTAGAGCAGCTGATGTTCTGATGCTTCCTTCCGATGAAGCAGTAAATTTACAGTCATCTGTAGTAATTGACAATGAGGTTGCTACAATTAATAAAGAACTAGAAATGAAAAGCAAAGGTTTTCCAATCAATGAGGAGACTGATGTTTCATCATCACAGCTTTTTCAGGGAGATTTCTCAGAAACTTCTCTCAAACATGCCTTTTCACCTAATTACAAGGAAGATGATGACTCAAAAATGAGTCTGCCAGATGGTTCAGGACTTGACATGGCCTTTTCAGCATATGATACGGAGCCATCAACTGAGGATATCTTTAAGGTTTGGGATTTGGGCATTCCAGATGAGGAAGATGAACTTGTTAAACAGCTGAACAAGGCCCTCTCTGAAAATCCCGTTCACTCCACACCACCATCTGATGATTCAGGGGTGTTGAAAGATTTGAAAGAGGAGTCACTTGATTCTTTGATTAATGGCATTGCAGAACTATCTTTGGACCAACACTCTTGATTCCACTTTCAAACTTTGTACATATTATAGCTTTGATTTTGGTGTACGTTTCTGGTTCTGACAACTGCTTTTAATTGTGATGGAAGGAGTACTTATTGTCCATTAGGCAATTATGTTCTACAGAGCACATTCAACCGTAAGAATCATGGACATGGTAACCTTAATTCGAGGTGATGTCTCCAAAATACTGACTTGTACATTAAAGATGTTAAATTTAGTTCTGATGATCATGATGCACAAGGCAATACTTTTCTTGTTCGTACTTGGATGCAATGGCTTAACCCTAGAGTTTGCACTTGTGCTTGTGTTCAACAGTCAATTTTTCCCATGTGTTTTAAATTCAGTTAATGTGCTCGTGTTATCCAATTTGAATCAAAGCTAATTACTAAAATTTGTCTGAATCAAATGTTAGAAAAGAGAGAGACAGTAAAAAGGGATATACAGAATAGGTGGCATGTAAAACGATGGAAGAAGGCCTGATTGCTCTTCCATTCCTGCAAAAGCTGAAGACCAATTTACCTTCTCTAATCTAATATCCACCTATTATTTTATTTTATTTTATTTGGTCTCCCCCCCCCCCCCTCCCCCTTTTTTTTTAACTGAAAATACAGAAACAACACAAACCCAAAGAGAAACTACAGGGTTAGGCCCGGATGCAATCCCATCCAAAGAATTTTACAGGAGCCTTCCATGACTGAGATTTCACGTGCAATTGAATTCTGTACGAATTGTGAGGAACCACAGCCCTACCCACGTGATTCTCAATTCTCATTCTTCGGGCTTCTGCAACTGATATTCAGAACCATCGGTTTCACCAATGACTCGGTGGAGGCAAGGAATTGAGAATTAAGGTTCTAATTTGTGTAAAGCTACAGTGGGGTTCTTTTAACCACAGATCATTGGCATTTTGGTTCATCTGCCATGAATCCATGCTTATTTTAAGGGGGTCCTTCAAATGAAACTATCCAAGGATATGTAGACCCCTTGACGTCTACTGGGCATAGAAACTCTTGAGCGCATCACATAAAAAGTTGATATGGCAAGCTGTCTACCGTTGAGATGGGTTTCATAGACCATCAAGTCTGGCAAATAACCAATGGCCGTTAATCAAATGAAGCTAAAAAACAAAACAAGAGAGATCAGAACCTCATATTTACTCTCCAGAACACTGATTTGGACTCTGTAACGCAGGGAATGGGATGCATTTGTCTGATCTTCTTGACATAGACGAGAGAAAAAAATCCCAGCTTTATGACCCCATAATCTCATTTATTTACGAGGCGGGGATAAAATCATCTATTTCAACCACGCATACAAAATTCCAAGTGTACCATTCTATCATCCAAATGGCGAATTGTTATTTGTCGACGAACGACAGCCTCAAATGTGACATCTTATGATAACATGGGAGGCAAATATAAATTCATGGAAGTTCATGGATGTGCGGTGAAGAGGCACAAGGTAGAGAGCAGATAAGATAGCAGACACAAATTGTTATTATAGGCTCCATCTTGCACTAGCAGTTTAGTCTCCTCTCAGCAAAACAGAAAAAAGAAAAATGGCCTCAGCATCACTTCTCAAGTCATCACCAGTCCTTGACAAGTCTGAGTTTGTTAAGGGTCAGACCCTCCGCTTGCCCTCTGCCTCCACTGTCCGGTGCCGCTCCACCGCCCCTTCTTCCCTTACCGTTCGTGCTGGTTCTTATGCTGATGAGCTTGTCAAGACCGCGGTATGTCATGTTACATCTTTCACTTATTTCAACTGAAGTTAGAGTAGATACTCGCAGAAAACATGACATGCAATATCTTTCTATTACACGACAGTTTAAGGCATAGGCTTTAAGAAGAAATTGATGGTACTTTTGTTTTGCCAACTTGGAAGTTTCATGATATAAGATGCTCCATTCAATTTTTTTGGCTATATGGATGATGAAACAGCACTTGCCTGCTCTTGTTTCTGGCTGTAGAAAACCATTGCATCTCCTGGTCGTGGTATTTTGGCCATGGATGAGTCCAATGCTACCTGTGGGAAACGTCTAGCCTCAATTGGGCTAGAGAACACTGAGGCTAACCGCCAGGCATACCGAACCCTTCTTGTGACAGTCCCTGGTCTTGGCAATTACGTCTCTGGTGCCATCCTTTTTGAGGAGACTCTCTACCAATCCACAACTGATGGCAAGAAGATGGTTGATGTTCTTGTTGAGCAGAAGATTGTTCCTGGTATCAAAGTCGACAAGGTAACCCACCAAACACGTCTTCCAACATCGATTTTTCAGGAATTCATAATATTTTATCGAAATTGAAGTGGTGCTTTATTCTTGTCATTGAGTTACCTAAAATTGATAGTATAGGCAAAATCTATACACCTTATTGTTTATTTAACAAAATTGTAGTAACATACAGTTTGAACAATGAAAACAACAGGGTTTGGTGCCTCTAGCTGGTTCCAATGACGAGTCGTGGTGCCAAGGTCTTGATGGACTTGCCTCCCGCTCAGCTGCTTACTACCAGCAGGGTGCTCGTTTCGCCAAATGGTACTAATAAATCTGTTCTCTATGTTTCGCAAAATGCCAACTTTATGTAACCATTACTTTGCAACGTAACTAGTTAACTAGATGCTTATCTTCATTGATCAGGCGTACTGTTGTGAGCATTCCCAACGGCCCATCTGCCTTGGCAGTGAAGGAGGCTGCCTGGGGTCTTGCCCGCTATGCTGCCATTTCTCAAGTATAGTTTCTCAAATAAATTTCTGTATTGCTACCTGTGGTTTCTAATCTCTAGTTTCTGATTGAAAAAGATTTGTTACTTGAATTTTGTAGGACAACGGATTGGTCCCTATTGTGGAGCCAGAAATCTTACTTGATGGCGAGCATGGCATTGAGAGGACTTTTGAAGTAGCCCAGAAGGTGTGGGCTGAGGTTTTCTACTACTTGGCAGAGAACAATGTCATGTTTGAGGGTATCCTCCTCAAGCCTAGTATGGTCACTCCTGGCGCTGAATGCAAGGACAGGGCCACCCCTGACCAAGTTGCTGAATACACCCTCAAGCTCCTCCACAGGAGAATCCCCCCAGCCGTCCCTGGAATCATGGCAAGTTCCCTTTCAACTTTTACAGTTTTACCATATTTTTTTCGCGAAGTGTTAAATTCACTTTCCTAGTCAAAATTAAAGGTGCTTAAGCAGGAGAGCTGCTTACCAATGCTGAAACATGTAATGATTGTGGATTATTGTTTTGAGCAGTTTTTGTCTGGTGGGCAATCTGAGGTCGAAGCAACCCTGAACCTCAACGCAATGAACCAATCTCCAAACCCATGGCACGTGTCATTCTCATATGCCAGAGCTCTCCAGAACACTTGTTTGAAAACATGGGGAGGCAGGCCAGAGAACGTTCAGGCAGCTCAGGAAACACTTCTCATCCGTGCCAAGGCCAACTCTCTTGCTCAGCTTGGCAAGTACACTGGTGAAGGAGAGTCAGATGATGCCAAGAAAGGAATGTACGTCAAGAACTACTCCTACTAAGCTGTTGTGATTGAAATCTATAGATGAAGAAGATGGAGATTCGAGGGAGCAACTGCAACACTAAGTTCTCTCAACGTGTTAAATGGTTTATAGCCATGGAGACTATTTTTGTTCTTTGTTACATGTACTTTTAGTAGTATGATAAACCTCTTGCCAGTGAGATTAGTGTGTACTTGTATGATGCATTGACTACTAAAATGCTTTAATTTGCAGCTTCAACTCCTAAAATGTGCCCTGGTTCAAATATCCATCTTTAGTTGGTGCATTACAAGTATTCAAAATTCCAGATTAGGAGGAGAACCTACCACTCAGGCAGGGTAAATTAAATAAGATCTCAGTAACCACCATAAAAGAAATCAAAATGTTGGACAAATCAAAAATCTGAAACGTTATGTCAGCTAACGTTCCTGGGACCTGCAATTTGTAAGCTAGAGGAATTGCTGGCATGGAGAGCAACAACCTTAGCCACTAAAACAGAAGCCCCAGCAAGCTTTAACAAGGGCCACATATAAGGCCGTGACAACAATGACACGGAGGTAACAAATCGATCAACAATACAAGACAGAGGGCTATGAGAATTATTCGAGCCGTTCCTGAGAGGGGCACCGTTAATCTTCCATTCCTAGCATCCTCAGCTACAAGGCTGCTGCCCTCGTCTTTACCAGCCCACGTCCAAGGGAACATTATTTTATATATTTATACACGCAATTTCCAGAGGTACATTACGGGTAGGATAACAACAGGTGAAGTAATGGTGTTAGTTCAAGTGATTCGGTATTTATTTATTTTAAATAAAATTTTGATTTCAAGTCTTATAAATAGAGTACATTATTATTAAAAAAGCTCTACTTTTTAGTATATTCACCCAGCTCGATCGGATTAGTTAAGATGTAATAAACTTAAATTTCAAGAAAAACAACAAGTCAAGTCAGTCAGCTTTTTACCACCCATCCAAACTGTTTTGAAATTGATCGGATTTGGATGGTGTTATATACCATGATATCAAGGAATATGGGTAGGTTTTTTTTTTTTTTTTTGTGAAGGTACACAGATAGTTTTTCGTTTAGTCCATGTTCAATCTTTAATTTTCTTTCGATTGTTTTTTGTCATGTTTTTCAATTTATTAATTTATTCTCTCTGTTTTATAATTTTGAATGAAAGCATGATCATGTTTCCATGTGATATCATGTTTTTCATTGATGCATGCCGTGTTTAAACGAAAGTATTTTACTATTTGTGCGGTTCTTGAATTATTTCTTGAAAAGAAGAGAATTAAAAACAATTTTGTTTAGCAAGATCTTGACCATAACTAATATTATTATTACAATAAAAAAATTCAAATGATGAGACCAGAACAAGCAAATAAGCTTCTTAATATTTTCAGTTACAAATCTTTCAACCTAGAAGAAGTAAAATTTTAAAGTATATACTGTGCTAGATAATCAAGTAGATTTTTTAATTAGATGGAAAACTATTATATCTTTTTCATACTGTTTTTTTTAATAAATATAAGTTACTTAAATATATAAATGATATAAAATGTTCAAAGAGAGATAGGGTAAAAAACTCTCAGGTTTTTCTCAAGAATTATAAATAGCTAAAAGAGCTCAGTTTTTTGCTATAGACTGCACAGTGCAATCCACAGTAAAAGATGAGCCCCCCTCTTTTTTTTTATACGTTTTTAGAGTTTTATGACCTATTTTTTTTTTTTTACACTTTTAGATTTTTTTATGTTAAATTTTTTTATTCAGTTATCAAACTTTCATGACACGGTTAACATGGTTTGACGAGTTAACCTAGAATTTTTTTTTGTTTGACGAGTTAACCTAGATTTTTTTTATTTTTAATTATTTTTTTATGTTTACTTTAGTTTGTTAATGTTAAATTTCTTTCTATTTATAAAAAGATGAGCTGGTTTTTTTTTCATTTTTTTTTACACTTTTAGGGTTTTTTTTTGCTTTTTTTTGTTTTTTTTCTTTTAATAATTTTTTTATTTTATTAATGTTAAATTTTTTTATTCAGTTATCAGACTTTCATGACACGGATCCCGGGTTTAACAGGTTAACATGATTTGACGAGTTAACCCATAAATTTTTTTTTGCTTTTTTTTTCTTTTTAATTAATTATTTTCGTTTACTTTAGTTTGTTAATGTTAAATTTCTTTCTATTTAGTTATTAGACTTTCATGACCGTTTTTTTTTTAGTTTTTTTTACACTTTTAGGGTTTTTTTTTTTTTTTTTTTTCATAATTTTTTTTTGTTAATGTTAAATTTTTTTATTCAGTTATCAGATTTTCATAACACAGATCCCGGGTTTAATAGGTTAACATGGTTTGACGAGTTAACCCAGAATTTTTTTTTGCTTTTTTTTCTTTTTAATTAATTTTTTTCGTTTACTTTAGTTTGTTAATGTTAAATTTCTTTCTATTTAGTTATTAGACTTTCATGACACATATTTCAGGTTTCACGGGTTAACCTGGTTTCACGGGCTATCATTTTTTTTCTTTTAATAATTTTTTTATTTAATTTAGTTTGTTAACGTTAATTTTTTTTATTTAGTTATCAAACTTTCATGAAACGGATCCCGGGTTTAACGAGTTAACCTGGTGTGGCGAGTTAACCCAAATTTTTTTTTTCTTTTTAATTAATTTTTTTCTTTTAGTTTAGTTTGTTAATTGACAATAAACTAAAATTGCTCAGTGTTTCACTGTGCCAGTCCACAGTAAAACACTAATGCTTTAGATTTTTTTTTAAGTTGTCTCATTTTTTTTAGCTTTTTTTATGCCTTTCGGGATTATTTTTTTGCTTTTTTCTTTGTTTTTTTCTTTTAATAAAATTTTTTGTTTAATTTAATTTAGTTTATTAATATTAAATTTTTTTTATTTAGTTATGAGACTTTCATGACACGTTTTCCGGATTTAACGGGTTAACCTGGTTTAACAAGTTAACCCATAAATTATTTTTTTTTGCTTTTTAATTAATTTTTTTCTTTGTTAATGCTAATTTTTTTTTCTATTTAGTTATCAAACTTTCATGACACATATCCCGATTTCACGGGTTAACCTGGTTTCACTGGTGAACCCAGTTAATTATGGGTTGACCGTCAATTTTTTTTGTTTTTTTATTTTCATAAATTGTTTTTGTTTAATTTGGTTTGTTAATGTTAAATTTTTTTATTTAGTTATCAGACTTTCACGACACAGATCCTGGGTTTAACGGGTTAACATGGTTTGACGAGTTAACCCGGATTTTTTTCCTTTTTAATTAATTTTTTTTTGTTTGGTTCAGTTTGTTAATTTCACTTTTTTTTATTTAGTTACCAGATATTCATGACACGAATCCCGGGTTTAATGAGTTAACCTAATTTGACGAGTTAACCTGTAATTATTTTTTGCTTTTTTTTCTTTTTAATTTTTTTTCGTTTAGTCTAGTTTATTAATGTTAAATTTCTTTCTATTTAGTTTTTTTCTTCTTAGAGGTTTTTTTTTCTTTTCTTTTTTCTTTTTAATTAATTTTATTTAATTGATTTAGTTTATTAATAATAAATTTTTTTCTAAGTAGTTCTCGACTGATGCCTTTAGTTTTTCTTTTTGTTTTTTTTTGTTGTTTTCATGCCTTTGACTGTGGACTGCACAATGCAGTCCACAGTAAAAAGGCTGATGCCTTTTGTTTTTTTTAATTAATTTTTTTGTTTAATTTAAATTGTTAATGTTAATTTTTTTTCTATTTAGTTATCAAACTTTCATGACACGAATTCCGGATTTGACAGGCTAACCTAATTTGACAAGTTAGCCTAGTTAATTCTGGGCCAACCCATTAATTTGTTTCTTTCTTTTTAATTATCAAACTTTCACGATGCGAATTCAAGGTATGACGGGTTAACCTGATTTGAAAGGTTAACCCAGTTAATTCATATATTTTTTCTTTTTTTTTCATTAGTTTTTTTCTTCCTGTTGGTTTTTTTCTTTGTTTGTTTTAACTAATCTATTTAATTATCACACTTTTATGACATGACCTTGTAGTCAGACCCACGTCCAATGCTATTGGATCTGGTATTGCAGTCCAGACACTTTTATGCTAAGGGTTAACCCAAGTTTAATGCTATTATTAATATTATAAATATTATTTTTGGGTCAAGCGTTGCAACCAAACCTAAAACTCTTGGGTATAACTTTGCAAAAAAATCTAATACTTTTAGATCTTGATTTTTTTTGAAATACAAAAAATAATTGACCCGCAGCATCGCGCGGGACATTTAACTAGTATTATATTATTTCCCCTCCTTGCACAGGAAAACTTCCATGGGCTAAAATCTGTAAGATGGCTTGTTTCCGGTTTAAACTTGTTTTAGCCCAACTCTAAGCCCATATATTGATGGACGAGAAGGCTCCAGTTGGCGGTGGGGTCCGACCACCAACGACATTTCGTTTTTCCTTACAGATAAAAATTTGACTCGAGCTCTCTGGACGTCTTCTCGTCGTTCTTTGCACCTGTTAGGGTTAGCGCCCATACTCTCTCTATCTCGCTCTCCGATCGCAATTGTGCTCTGCAAATCTCCAAAACCCTCATTCGCTCATTTTCACAGGTACGCGATTCAATTCTGTTGTTTTTTTTCTATTTTCTGACATGAGCAAGAATGGTTGCTTACTTGCTGGATTGATTGTATCAGATTACAACCAAAGCCGTCAATTTAATCAACCATGGCCCGTCGAAGAGACGAAGACGACGACCTTGAAGATGAAGAGTACGAGGAGCAGGACGAGCAACTGATGGATGAAGAAGAGGAGTATGAAGAGGAAGAAGAAGAGGATAGAGGAGCGGCGATTAAGAAGAGACGGAGATCAGATTTCATCGATGATATCGCGGAGGAGGAGGATGAGGAAGAAGAAGATGATGACGATGATGAGGATTATGGTGGTGGAGGTGGTGGTGGAGGTGGAGGTGGTAGGAAGCAGAAGGGGAAGAAGCGGCGTGGTTCTGAGTTTTTTGATGATATTGCGCAAGTTGCCAGTGATGACGAAGAAGAAGAAGAAGATGCCGAGGATGGTATGTTTAAATTTTAAGTCTTTTTTATTGTTCAGTTATGGTGGTAAATTCAATGCCCTTAATTGTACTTTTGTATATGCAGATTTTATAGTTGATGATCATGGAGCTGATTTACCTGATGAGGCTAGTGGTAGAAGGATGCATCGGCCATTGCTGTCACGTGAGGATGATCAAGAAGATGTTGAAGCGCTTGAGAGAAGTATCCAAGCTAGATATGCGAAGTCAATGCACTCGGAATATGATGAAGAGACTACGGAAGTGGAGCAACAAGCTCTTTTGCCATCCGTTCGGGATCCAAAATTATGGATGGTCAAGTGTGCAGTATGTTTATCACTGGTCCTTGGACGTGGCTTTCATATTTTTGTGTACTATATGTATTCATGTGCTTATTAAATTGATCTTTAATGTTCATCAGATTGGCCGGGAACGGGAAACGGCTGTTTGTTTGATGCAAAAATACATTGATAAGGGATCTGAGTTGCAAATTCGGTCAGTTGTTGCTCTTGATCATCTTAAAAACTATATATATATTGAAGCAGACAAAGAAGCCCATGTGAGAGAGGTATACTTCTTCTACGAGGCTTTTCAGTGATTACCGAATTATGCAACTTTTGATGTTTTCATACATGCAACTGTGATGAATGGAATATGTGATGTATTGATTTGCTTCTGCTTCAGGCTTGCAAAGGCTTGCGCAATATTTTTGGGCAGAAAATCATGCTTGTCCCAATCAGAGAAATGACTGATGTTCTTTCAGTTGAAAGCAAAGTAATTGATCTTTCCAGGGACACATGGGTCAGGATGAAGATTGGGACTTACAAAGGAGACCTTGCCAAAGTATGTTTTATAACTTCTATTCCTTTTCACTTTCTTGTTCGCAGATTTTCTTGGCTGATTTTTCAAGCTCTTATTTTGAAGGTTGTAGATGTAGACAATGTGCGGCAGAGAGTTACAGTAAAGTTAATTCCAAGGATTGACTTACAGGCTCTTGCAAACAAACTGGTATGTTTTTGCTTAGATTATTGCTCTTTGTGATTGATAGTAGACTTTTTGGACTTGGAAAATTGTCTTGTACAAAGTTATGTCTCATAACAATGGTGACTTCATATAGATTCACTAGGCATTTCCTTTCTATCATCATCATTACTTTGCCAATGCATGAATGCAATGAAACTGTATTGTACAAAGTTATTTCTCTGATTGGGACATACTGTGATATACCTAGCTAGAAGTTATGTCTTGTCACAATGATGAAAAACTGTCTTGAACTAAGTTAGTGCACTTTCATAATAGGAAGGTTTGTTACCCTTTTTCCTCAGGAAGGCAGAGAAGCACCAAAGAAGAAGGCATTTGTACCTCCTCCACGTTTTATGAATGTTGATGAAGCTAGGTAGATACTGGTTGCTTCTTTTTCATTGAAATATCTATACTACCGAATCTTTTTTGTTTATTATCCAATTATTTGCTGGCCTTGTAAATTTTCAGGGAATTACATATTCGTGTCGAGCGAAGAAGAGATCCGATGACTGGTGATTATTTTGAAAATATTGGCGGGATGCTTTTTAAAGATGGTTTCTTGTATAAAACTGTATCAATGAAGTCAATTAGTGCTCAGAACATTAAGCCATCATTTGATGAACTTGAGAAGTTTCGATCACCTGGAGAGAATGGAGATGGTGATGTTGCCAGTTTGTCAACCTTGTTTGCAAACAGAAAGAAGGGTCATTTTATGAAGGGTGATGCAGTTATTGTTGTCAAGGGAGATCTGAAAAGTCTAAAGGGATGGGTTGAGAAAGTTGATGAAGAAAATGTTCATATTAGACCTGAAATGAAGGGTCTTCCGGTAAGAATCTGTTGGTAAATTTAAAATAATCTTTGGTCTTCATATGTTGTTGAGGATCACTTGAATTTGCTGATCTGCTCAGCCTTTCATTTATTAATACTCAAAAGTATTTATTGGCAGAAAACACTTGCAGTGAATGAAAAGGAACTATGCAAGTATTTTGAACCTGGCAATCATGTGAAGGTTGTATCAGGCACACATGAAGGTGTCACCGGCATGGTTGTTAAGGTTGAGCAGCATGTGCTCATTATTCTATCTGATACAACAAAGGAACATGTGAGTGATGTATTTGTTGCATGAATTAGTTTTCTCTGCTTAGGAATTGCTTTTTGACAAGAAACTAATGTGTGGAAACAATGTTGATATCTGTTATCTTCAGATCCGTGTATTTGCTGATGATGTTGTGGAAAGTTCTGAGGTAACGACAGGTGTTACCAAAATTGGGGACTATGAGCTTCATGATCTTGTACTATTGGAGTAAGTCTGTTTGCTTAAGAATGGTAATTGTTTGGTCCTTGTCATTTGAGGTCTTATCTGTTATTTTGGTTTGTTGTAGCAATATGAGCTTTGGTTTAATCATTCGTGTAGAAAGTGAAGCCTTTCAGGTTAGTCATCACTGGACTGTCCACATTTCCATGTTTATCTGTCACCTATGTCAGCACAAGGGTCATCCTTTTGCTGCAGGTTCTCAAGGGAGTTACAGAGAGGGCTGAGGTTGCACTTGTTAGACTAAGAGAGATCAAATGCAAAATTGAGAAGAAAACGAATGTGCAAGATCGGTACAAGAACACAGTATCGGTGAAAGATGTTGTTAGGATCATTGATGGTCCTTGCAAAGTACAATTCTTTTCCACTGTTTGATTTATCTTGCTATCGCACATGCATATAGCTTACAGCCTCCTTTTTGTCTTGTTAGGGGAAACAAGGTCCTGTAGAGCACATATATAGAGGAGTCTTGTTCATCTATGATCGGCATCACCTTGAGCATGCTGGGTATATTTGTGCTAAATCCCACTCGTGTATTGTCATCGGAGGATCACGTTCTAATGGAGATAGAAATGTAAGTATTTCTTATATTATTTTAGCAATAAATATTCTTTTTTAGCTGAATTTGTTTTGCATGTAGCTTTTAATTTTAATGATCTGGCCTTCTTTCAGGTTTACTTGGTATGAAGTGGATTAGTGTTCATAATTATCAAATGTTGCTGATAAATGCTAACTGAATATGAGCTTAAAAAGATGGTCAATGGTCATTGTCGCTAAATTTGCTTTCATCTATCAGTAATTAATTGCATAGAGAACCTATTGCTAGATGTATTCTGTTCTTGAATTATATTTTGGTTTAAAAAATTTATGTTCAGTTATTGTTTAAATTATTTTTTGGTTAAAACTTCTTTTATAATCATTATTCATTAGTAATTTATTCAGGCTACGAGGACATGATTTTTAAAGCAAAAATTGACTATATCAATCAACAGATATAATTTAAACCAAACTGTCCTTTATCTCACTCATTATTAAAATTTCAGGGTGATTCCTACTCAAGGTTGGGCAGTTTTAAAACTCCCCGAGTACCCCCTTCACCAAGGAGATTTCCTAGAGGAGGCCCTCCATTCGACTGTAAGTTTTTTTTGGTCCAGCTCTCTTCTTTAAACAAATTCTATCATAATTGGACTTCTTAATTTGTTATTTACCTGAGAAATGAAAGGACATTTTCGTTGCAATGGTGTCATATTTTTCTCGAATCAAGTCTAATATCAACTGCTTATTGAATTCTGCAGCTGGGGGAAGAAATAGAGGTGGAAGGGGAGGGCACGATGCTTTGGTTGGTACCACAATAAAGGTACGACAGGGCCCTTTCAAGGGCTACCGTGGTCGTGTTGTAGATATCAAAGGTCAATTCGTTAGAGTTGAACTAGAATCACAAATGAAGGTTGTTACAGGCAAGTCTTCATCTATGTCCGGTAAAAAGCTAGACCCTTGTATTCCTGTTTGTTTCATGGACAATGAATGCTGTTTTATGTGCAGTTGATCGGAGCCACATCTCAGATAATGTGGTTGTTTCAACTCCATACCGGTAAATCAAACATGCACTGAAAATTGTTTGTAGTTTGATGATTCTATCTTTCTGACTATATGTTTTTCACATGTTTTATCAGTGATACACCTCGATATGGTATGGGAAGTGAAACCCCAATGCATCCATCTCGGACTCCATTGCGTCCATACATGACACCAATGAGAGATTCAGGAGGTTTGTTCTTTTTATACTAGTCTACTTAGATTTTGGATACTTTAATCAATCACCATTCTGTTATGTGAAGTCTATTCAGATTTTGGATACTTTAATCTATCACCATTTTGGTATAGGTGGGATTAGTATAAGCACTTATGTGTTTATCTCATGTTTGCAGCGACACCTATTCATGATGGCATGAGGACACCTATGCGTGATCGAGCCTGGAATCCTTATGCACCAATGAGTCCTCCAAGGTTTGAGCATGGATTTTGCTAATACTAATTGTTTTCCTATTTTAGTTTTCTTTTCATGATGAGAATTTGGAAATTGGACCTGAATCCTTTTATTGAATATTTGATTGATAGTCACTTGAAGAACTTTTAGTTTCATTTAGTTTTAGTCATTCCCTGTCATGAGTAATTGATTTTTCAGAGGCATATTTGGGTTTTTTTAGAACTGCTGATGGTACTAATTTGCTTAATTGCAATCTTTCTAAAATATGACCTTCATTTAGTGGACACAGCTTCATATGCAATAAAATGGAGAAAGAGTAACTGGTAAAATGACAGTTGCATCAGAAACAGTGTGAATAAGTTAGATTTGAATGATTGGGCATTTTTTCCTCCTTTTCACAATTATTGATTTAAAACGTACACATCTAGGGGAATGTATACTAGTTGTATCAATATCCCTATGTTATCTTGGTTCCTTAATGAATTGGTCTCAATTGTGTTGTTGTTTCACCTAAATAATCAAAAATAAATGAAGAACAAACCATAATTTAACCTTATATTTCTACAGGTTACTTACCCTGTCACAATAATTTCACTCCATCTTTGATAGTTAATTCCCATGCCTGCGTGGCATATTGGTTCACCAGATTGATCATAAATCATAACCACATCCCTTAAGCTGTTTCAATGACCTTCATTTGTCCCATTTTGCATTTTAGAACTAGACATTCTTTTCCTTTTGTTTTGTCTTTAAATTAACATTCTTGCTTTAGTTGATTTACAAGTTATTTTCTTTTGCTTAATTTAAAACAGTTGGAGACCTATTACATCTATCTACAATATGGGAAATTGTCTGTCACCATGGATAATTTTCAAATGATGAATTTAGGCAGAGCTTAGAATTAGATGCACACCAAAGGATAAATATTTATCTTGCTTTTTGATTAGCTTCAATCTCCTCTTTTTTTCTGTCCCACAAACTTCTTTTTTAAATTTCTTAACCATTGTTGCAAATAGAACATGCTTAATAGGCATTGCATGCTTCTGTTGTCTGTTGTATATGATGCAAAATAGTGTCCTGCATTTCATGTATTTTGACACCGTGACATCAGTTCCTTCAAAAAAGTATCCTCTTTCAAAATTAATGAACTTTTGGCCTTGTCACTTTTATGCATTGTAACTGAAGCATGGTCATTGGAATTTTTTCTGCAAAAATGCAGGGATAATTGGGAAGATGGGAACCCTGGCTCTTGGGGAACCAGTCCGCAGTATCAGGTAAAGAACTTGGCATACCTTGACCCTATAAATAATTCAAGTTATTCTGTGCTGTTATTATATGTGTGTGAAGTAATGAAAATGTTCTTTTTCCAGCCAGGAAGCCCTCCCTCTGGAACATATGAAGCTCCAACTCCTGGTTCAGGCTGGGCTAGCACTCCTGGTGGTAATTATAGTGAAGCTGGAACACCAAGAGATAGCAGTTCTGCATATGGTAGTTTATTTTTCAGTTTCCTATGATACTTTAAGCGGTGATTTTTTTTATTGTAGCTAACTTCATGCACCTCTTACAGCCAATGCTCCAAGCCCGTACCTGCCATCAACTCCTGGTGGCCAGCCTATGACACCCAGTTCAGCGTCCTATCTCCCCGGCACTCCTGGAGGGCAGCTAATGACACCCGGAACTAATGGTCTTGATATGATGTCTCCTGTTATAGGTTTGTTTTGCACTTTCTTATTTTTGCCATTTGTCCTAGTTATTGTGTTCGATCTATTGATATTTATTAGTTTATATGAATATATCTAGGAATGTCCTTTTTCATTGTTTGGTTTTTGGTTTAGTCTGTGTCTTGTTAAGCCATTTTTTCAGGTTGGATCAAGTATTCCTGAGGTGAGGCCATGAACGGCTCTGCCATATATGAAAAGAAGAAAATTAATTCTGTTTTCAATTTTAGAAAATGAGTTGGTGCTTCGTGCATTTTCTTTTCTTTTGGTGGCTTTGGTTTAGAAGTTAGAACTTAATCCGCATGGTGAAGGGGCTCTGAATATAGATAGCATATGTATGGAATTTGATCAGCTTTCTACAAAATTTTGTTTTGGTCTACTGGCATATCTAGTGTGATTTTTACTATATCCAGGTTTGGTTTTAAAAACTCACGAACATCCTTTTAGCAATTATGTAAGTTGCAATTCATTGCATTACAGGTGGAGATGGTGAAGGACCATGGTTCATACCAGACATATTGGTTACCGTTCACCGGACTGCTGATGAATCTGCTGTTGGTGTCATCAGAGAGGTGCTTCAGGTATGTCTTTCAAAAGCCAGTTGGGAAAAAAATTCATTTTCTTCTCTGTTGATTATTAAGATTCTGTTTGAGCTATGGCTTTTGACTTTGAATCATAATACAAAAGTTGATTTTCATTATTAACTTGTGAGAAAAATAAGTTAAAATGACTTCAAGTTAGAAGACTATTTTTAAGAAGGAATTTAATGCAAGTGAAAATTTCCTACTTTTGATTAACGCAAAATTTTGACTCAATTTTACAATGAACCTTTGATTTAAGTTAAAAGTTATTTCCAATCAAATATGCTTATGACTTTTTATGAGTTAAAAGTAAAAAAATAACTTGAATCAATCTACAAAAGTCATATCAAACATATCTAACTGGATGTTTGAAATCCATGTGAAGTTCCTGGAATATTTTTTATGAAGCCGCACTGATTTGTGTATGGAAGGAATACAAAGTAGTTGTCATTAGTAAGAGGGAACAAAGTAGAATTTCTGTAATGAATTCAGCTCTATACTAATGCTAGTGTTCGTGGACCAGGATGGCTCTTGTAAAATAGTCCTTGGGGCTCATGGCAACGGAGAAACGATAACTGCTCTTCCTAGTGAAATTGAGATGGTGGTGCCAAGGAAATCAGACAAGATCAAGATCCTGGGCGGTGCACATCGTGGTGCTACTGGCAAGTTAATCGGCGTTGATGGCACTGATGGGATTGTAAAGTTGGAGGACACTCTTGATGTTAAGATATTAGATATGGTTATACTGGCAAAACTTGCACAGATGTGATTTTCCTGAGAATACACAAATTTAAATTCAAGAATTTTTTTTCCCCTGCAGTTCAGCTCATATCTTTATCTTTGGTCTGTATCAGTGTTTAAAATTCCAAGCTACGAGCAGCCTCTATCATACAAGTAGGCTCAATAAGAATTATCTGTAAATGATCGAAATGAGAGTCATCTGATTTTCAGAAGCGAACATGCAACTGAAGTTCTCGACAGAATGGATGTGTCTTGGAGAGGGTTTAGAGGTAAAAACATGGAGAAGTGTTAGCAAGTAAGCTTCAAATTAAAAATAAATAAATTAAATCATATTAAACATAACTTTAGTATGCTGTGTAAAGATTAATTCAGAAACAAAAAGGAATCACATTAAAAATATTTTTTTTCTTAGAAATATCTTACTGAGAAAATGTACTCTTTTGAAAACTGAAAACTAATTAATTAGGAGAAAAATCGAAATTAAATTCAATTAATCAAATACAAGAACACGGCAACATATGTGCATGGAGTATCTCTTAATCTTGGATCAAACTAATTAATTAGCAGCTTGTCCATTTCCATTTCCATTTCCATCATTATAACCTTAACTATTTGTTAATGGATCTCTTCATCGTATCGCTGTTCACGAAGGAGTTGAGAAAATATGTGCATTTCATTTTCAAAGCGACCAATTCAGATCGATGTCGTTGCCTTCTCCTCTGTTGATAATGCTTACGCCTTCGTTTTGAAGAATATCTGGGTTTTAGGGGTTTCCCTAAATCCCTGTTATCTTGCTGATATATTTCAACAGGATGTTATGGAGGTATGGCTGATGAACGAACATAGTCTCTCTGAATCTTGGACCAGGATAGTTGCCCTTGAAGACACATCAAATTTTGCAGATCATCGGAGGTTACTTACAGTGATGAAGATCTTTGGAAATGGCGATGTCTTGTTCCTTTGTCAACCATATGTATATTTATATAATCCTGGGACGGTCATAGAATTCAATCAACTGCAGCTCCCATTGATCACAATCCCAGCTTCGCCTCTCGCACTCAAAGATAAAGATAAAGATGTGGGTTTTTCCTTTCGAGCAGAGGAGCTTGCTTACAACGTGTAGCTGAAATATTGCATTTCATGAATTTCTGGTGATTTATTTTTATGATCGTCTATTTTTGAATTGCAATTCTATACTACAATTAATTTCAAATATTAAAGTAGAAAAGTTGTGGACTTTATTCGACTTGAATTGGTAAATATACATCATTTACCTAACTCGCCATCATCTCTAAAGAAACATCTTTCAAGCGTGTGCGAGGAATTTCCCTTCTTCACTTTGGAGAACCCGCTTGTTTACCAATGTATTCCATGCACTACGTCATGGACAGCAAGTGCAAGTACAAATGAACGAACAGCAGAGTATTTTCTGTGTCTTCTGTTTTTTACTAAAAAAGAAATTGAGATGAAAAACAGAACTCTGGCTGGATGTATTTGTAAAACTTAATCTTAAAAACAAAAAAAAACATTGATGTTAATCTTAGTTTTAAATAACATAAAAATCAAACTTTAAAATATATTGTTTGGAAGATGTAGAAAATATAACAAAAATATGCACTTACATGGAAGAAAACCTTGAAAAAATTAACTTGTTAATTTTAAAAAATATCATAAACTTAATCGATCATTTATTTTTTAAAAGTGGATTTATTTATATTTCTGACCAAAAATAAATAAATAAATAATGACGACAGAAGCCACTTTTCTCCAGTCGGAAGGTCGCTTCACATCATCATCTTTCGAATGAATCGTGCTTTATTAAATTTTAAATCTCAGGACCTGAAGGTGATGGTGAACTCAAGCCAGCACATGAGCCAAATGCTAACCAACAAAGAGTTTTGTTATTTCTTTCACACAAGCTATATCTCTATTGATATTTGATACAAAGGCTAAAAATCACCTCACCATCTTCGCGCTAGGAAGGAAAGCCTAACCACAAGAAATGCTGCAGGAGTTTACAAGGCTGGTTGCAGTACAGAATATCTCAACATGCATCCGAAATCACCTGCAGCCACAAATAAAAATGACGATGGCCACATTATACACAGACAGCGAACACTCTTCAGCAAAGTACAAGAAGAATTTCAATGATCAAAAAGACAAAAAGATAGGGGATAGCACAACAATTTCAGTTGCTTTCAAATTATAAAACTTTACAGTGATGGTTCCCCAAATGAAACCCGAATAATGAGCAAGAAATTAATCTGCAGGCTGTAAAATTTAGATAGAATAGGTATCTAAAGGATAAACGAGCATGATGCCAATATCAATTTGCACTAATACACAAATCTCATTAGTTGAACGAAGGTGAAAGAGAAAAATAGCATTAACCTAATAGAAGTCGCTGTTTTCAGCCCCATCTTGACGAGTGCAAATATCGGTTCGCATTGTGGACAACCAATGCAATGCCACTCAGACCCTCATTAATTTAACACACTTATAGCGGACATGGACATTCTCGAACCCAGGCAGGCTAGTAGAAAATGGCAGCTCATTTCTAAATTTACGGTTCAAGATTCAATAATAGCTAAACTCATCATAATCCCAGGCATATAACTTCTTACAACTCCAATAAAGTCGTAGAGAAATACAGCATGCTTCCAAAATCAAACACTTGATCTGCAAGGCAATCTGTCATCACATATATTTTATGCAAAACATCTAATTATGGCTAAACATCATTATCCTCCATTTCTTTAGCATCTCTAGACTGACAGCCCACTTAAGTTCCCTTCAAAAGTAGTGTACTCCAAAATTCCTACTTGTAATCACTTCGAAGGATTTGGTATATATCCAGTTGGATCAAATCATCTTGAATATCAAATGGAAAAATAAAGGCCTTCATTTAATGCAATAAACTATCCGCCTTGGGTCTTATCTCAGGCAGTATTCTGAGATCCACAAAATTTAACAATATTTGAATTGAAGCAAAAGGCTTTGAATCTATCAGGTTCCTCTTGGGCATTAACTGCAACTTCTCTAAGCTGTAATTTACAAAATCTGGCAAGCAATATAAACGCATGCCACTCCAGTCTCCAAAGACTTACAAGTTACAAGTATCTTGCAACTCTGCCTGGTAAGTAAACAATATTAATAGCAACAGAAAAAAAATCAGTCAGTTCGTTCATTTGTTTTCAAGCGCTTCAGATCACAGTTGCTTGCTTTGCCCTTTCTCTAATCCACCAGTTTGATTAAGTCATGCTTCCAACTTTCATAAAATTAAGACAGACTGCCTAATTTAAACTTAAGCTAGCATTTGCAGCATCTTACTCTGGTAAAAAAACGCAACGCCTTTATGCAAATGTTTATAGGAAAAGACGAACAAGCTTTGTTCTATAAGTTGGTTTGTTCAAGAAGTTGTAGATATCCGCAAACTGTGATTCAAGAAGTTGTAGATATCCGCAAACTGTGACAAGTGAGTGACTGCCACTAAAGTAATAACAACCTAAATAAAAGCCAAAACTTGGATGTCACTTTTTGTGAACCTGCTAACAGCACACAGCCAGGCTCCACATCCGCCCTCACTGAGGAACAAATGCACATGGGTCAAGAAACACAAAAATTCTCAGATTTTCAAATTCTGCCCACAACGTGAAAACCTGACTGTAATCAGCAAATGAGCACCAATCCTGAAGTCATATAAAGATAAAACTAGACAACCATACTCAGTATGTCAGTACTTGCCAATGAGAACACTAAAACAAAAGATATATCCACTCACTGAAAATGTGAAATGCTGGCACGTCCAGGAAAAGCCAATAAAGTGCTATTAATCCTTTAACCATGCAGCATGAAGAGCGATAAATCTTGACCACACATTCAGCCATGAAAACATCACAAATATGCACGCTAGAGTTTTCCTTTTCAATTACAAGCATCCTTCCGAAATCTAACGTAATAATATCAGGTAAAGTTATTCTTCTTTTAAAGATTCAAAGCTTCTATGTTATGGTTGCTGATTACAATAGGTCCAAAAAAAAGATGGAGCCAGGCACATGTCATAGATGTGTAATACCTTAACCTCTTCATTCTGCTGCTTTCACCCGCTAATTCAAACAGTTGATCATGCAACACAGAGACTGTCCCTTCAAATAATCTTTGGATTACATATATACCAACTTTACACACATCAGGATCAAAATGCCTTCAAATGGTATCTAGTAATTTGCAGCTAAGGTGAAAATTCAAAAACCAAAAAACCTCGGAAAATTTCAGCTAGGCTCCAGCTCGATAACAGATGTACCTTTTTTTTTCTTTTGAGAACCCACATCAGGTATACTTATTATGACCTTGAAAACATAGATCATAGTAAAAGGCCAAAACAATATTTGTTTATCTTCAATTCTGATGCATGGAGAGGCACATTTTAACCTCAATTTGAGCAAAAGAGGGTTACATTCACCATCTTACAAGCAGCTGAATTTAGAGTCCAATGCGTTTTTGCATATAGAAGTCATACAACTGTTGGTTTAAGAGGACTAACTTCAATGGAAACTTGAAGCTTTTCCACACTATTATCCATCATGTCAAAGTTTTCATAATAAATGGAGAAAAGAAAACCCAAGAGTTAAAACCTAATAAATGTGGATTATACCTTGCTTACTTTTCAGACTCCCTTTTGAAGGATCCAACAGGAACCGCACTAGAAGATTCGTGATTTTCCTAAATAAAATGCAAGTGCATAAATTTGTTAAGATATTACAGCATCAAACATTGGAATTTTAACATGCATGCAGATGTGGTTTAAAGAAATATAAATCTATAACGTATGACTGATGTTGAGAGCATCGATACCTGGTTAGTTGAATTTTGTCCATGTATCCGCTGAGGCCTGGCATTAAGATCAATCAAATTGTTGTCCATTTTTCCGTCGCTATCTGTGTTATTCTCTACCATTGGAACTGGAGAGGCTCTGTGGTTTTGTTTATTTTCTCTAGCTGTGAGTTTAAGTGGCTGGTTTTGGTCCCTCCTTGTTTCATTATGATCAAGAGGTTGTTGTCCTTGCTCCTCCATCCGGCCAGGTTTATCCCCTGGAAACTAAATAAGACAATCAAACAAAAAATGTTAATTCGGATAGCTTCTTACATGTTTGATACAAAACTCAAAACACTTCGATTCCGAGTGACAAACCTCAACCCTCTGCCTCAACAGGAGATATCTACCATGGGTTCTTTTACCACCAACATGTACTATCATATCGCATTGCAAGCAGAGCGAACTACCATCTATCTCACAGTAAAAGAAAGCTGCATGCACATTTCAAGACAAGGAAAAGCAAAACTCCTTGAAAAAACTTCAAAAACTCACATCCCATGAAAAAGTCCAAAAATATCAGCAAAGGCAGGCCGGCATACCTGGTGCATTTTCACATATGTCACACTGTGGAACAGCGCTAGGATCTGCAAGTCCTACTCGCACGTGCCGACTAGCTAGCTTGTTGCACAAATGAACCTGTTCCAGCACACAAACAGAGACCCATTTGCTTAAATATGACAAATTCGATGATGCTTGCTTAAAAAGACCAAAACTTGCACTCCGCCATCAAAAAATTATCAAATCCAGAGCTTGATACTTTACAATAAAAGATCATCACTTGATAGACTCAGTAAAGGAACTGGCAATTTTTACTCTTCAAGTACCAAAAAAGAATTCATTTTGCAAATCCAATCAAGCCCATTTCAACTTGAGCAGAATTATTACCTTAACTCACTTAATCAATTCTCGTTAATCAAATCAAATAAACCAGGGAAAAAATATAAAGAGACAAAAGAAATATTGTAAAAATAAAGGTCGATAATCACCTTCTCGTCACAAGAACGGCAAAGAGCGGCTTCATCAGCTGCACAAAAAAGAATCGCGGCTGCGCTCTCACACACGTCACAAATCGTTCGCATTTCTGGTTTTTTAGAATTAATTTAGGTTCTTTCTTTATTTTTATTCCCCCTTCAATCTCTGCTTTTTGCTAATTCTCCTTTCTCCATCTGAAAACCATTTGTTGATATCCTGGAAGGATAAAATTGTTGAAGTTGATCACTTTTGAATTAAGCAGTTGGTGACATAATAATTCAGCGGGAGAGAGAGAAAGATAAAGATTTAAATGGTGAAGAGAAGAGAGTATAGTAGAGGAGTAGAGTGGAGAGGAGAGACAATTGGACCTGTCTTGAGTCTCTGAAATTGGAGCGAGGAAGAGGAAAAGAAGGAAGTCAGTCTTTGCTACTTCTGTTTTGCTATTAATATTTAGTAGCGGCGGTGGCTATTATTTTCTTTTAAGTGTTTTTTTATTAAAATATATTAAAATAATATTTTTAAAATTTTAAAAACAATATTTTGCATATTAACATATAAAAAAATTTAAAAATTTAAAATAAATAATTTTTAAAAAAACTCAATTTCAATAACGTTTCCAAACAAAATCTACAAGTTTGTAATTTATGTTAATTTTGCTATTCTTTTAGTGCATTTTTAAAGTATTTTTTATTAAAATAATATTTGTTATTTTTAAAAAATTATTTTAATATTTATACATTAAAATAATTAAAAATAATAATTAAAAATTAAAAAAAAAATTTGAAAAAAAATACAGTTACATCACAACAACAAACATCACATTACTCTAGCTCTCACGTCTGAAAAATGTTTCCTTTCCACTCAAGTCATGGAAAACAATTAGATACCATATTAAAAAAACAATTCCAGGAATTGACATTTCAACGCCAATTTCTAGAGAGATAATTGATTTTGATAATTATATTGTTGTCTGTTTTTATGAATTTAGTTGTATTATTTATTATCTGTTATTTTTTAAATGAATTTAATTCTAAATATACCCATCTGTTTTCGCTGCAGTTTGATCAAGAGACACGAAGATGGTATAAAAAAGAGAGAAGAAAAGAAAACTGAAGCAGTAAATAATTTTATCTCTTGGAGAGTAAAAAAGAAATCAGCTGTGAAAAATAAAACGGTATTCCCTCAAAGGGATAATGCTGCCCCGAGTGGAGTGTTTTTGCAGCGTGTGGTGTGGTAGAGGAGTCCAAAAGGATGAGCTGTTCATGTTGTGATTTGTTCCGTTGGTGATGGTGGTGAATGGAGGATTGCCACGCGCTATTTAGTGCCGTGTGTGACACGTGGGGTATGGACTCCACGGCTTCGTGGGTTCCAGGCACGTGGGTTCCACGATCATACATGATCACTCTCACTCTAGTGGTGATTTTTTGATTGGACAAGTAGATTTAGCGGTATTTCTATTTTAGATAGGAGTGT
>Ga0325405_1000602_pt1 | contig 35198 bp, 14 predicted proteins | sample PopdelMetagenome_21_FD_205663 | JGI IMG/M metagenome (GOLD analysis project Ga0325405, IMG submission 205663) | Populus deltoides microbial communities from Bellville, Georgia, United States - Xylem-Control-R2 | ecosystem: Host-associated > Plants > Phyllosphere > Stem > Wood/Secondary xylem... | reverse complement strand
TGTAGGAAGTTATAATGTGGCTTTACGGTATGAGTTTAGAATTTAGCTTCTAATTTTTGTTCGCAGAAGGGACATAATCAATCAGGACAGGAACCGTTTAGTAGTTCCAAGCATATCTATCAAACCCGGTTCGGGATTGATCCGGTTAAGAAATCAGATTTTAGGTTTTATGAGTCAACCTGGATCAACTCGAAAAAATTTAAAAATATATTTAAAATTTTAATATTTCATATAAAAAAATTAAAAAAAATCCATGTGAATATAGGTTGTACATATTGTAAATAATGAAGTTTAAAAAAATATTTTAAAAAGTTTTTTATCCCACATTAAAAAAATATTATGTTATGCTTTTAAATTGAAGTATTTAAATCAAATTTTTTTTATCTCACATTAAAAAAACATAACTTTTTTCTTATGAACATTGAGTATATATACTAAAGCGTTTCAAATCTCACATTGAAAAGATAATATGTTATCCTTTTAAGTTGAAGTATTTAAACCAAAAAGTTTTTTTATCCCACATTGAAAAAACATAACTTTTTTCTTGTGAATATAGAGTATATATATGAAAGGGCTTCAAATCTCACGTTGAAAATTTTTTTTTTCTTGAAAACATAGAATATATATACTAAAGGGTTTCAAATCCCACATTGAAAAAACACAACTTTTTTCTTAGAAATATAGAGTATATATACGAAATGGTTTCAAATCTTATATTTAAAAAATAACTTTTTTCTTGGAAATATAGAGTATATATACTAAAAGGTTTCAAATTCCACATTGAAAAAATAAAAAAATTTTTTAATATTTATATAGTAAACTTTAAAAAGTGTTAATAACCAACTAAAAAATATGAAAAAAAAAAGGTATACAAGAAAAACTATATTTTTTGAAGAAAAAACCGAATCTCGTTCGAGTCATGGATCGACCCGCCGGGTCGACCGGGTAATAAGCAAGTTTCTGACCACAGGCACTGGTCCTTTTACCGGCATGGCCGACTGGATTCAGGTCTCAAGAGAGCCCAGGAATTTCTGTTCATGGAAAGTTATGGCGGGCTACTCTCCATATAAACCAATTCTATTTCATGCTTGATTACGCCCAATTCTTGAGAGGGCCACCAGGAAGTAATATTTTGAGTTTGTTCTAGCATTTTTCTCGAGTTTAATGAACCAGATCCATTCATGACTGGACCCTCTCTGCTCTGGGCTCAGTCACTTGTTTGCAGTAGAGGAAAATGGTGGTTCCAAACAGACCATGTAATCTTGCATTGGGCTAAATTAATTGCGTGTTTTATTAAGAAATTGTCCACTTTTCTCCAAAAAAATAACAGGGATTTGTCCCAAAGAATTAGTTGGTTAAAGAAAACTTTTTTGACATGAGGTTTCAGGAATTTTTTTTTTCATTATAGTATCTTTTAATTATTTTTAAATGGTGACGAATTTTCAACTCAATAGGATAGTATAAAGTAAAGAAAAATAAAAATACATCCATCCATGCATTGTCTTTTCTTTGTATCTATAATTCGGAACATAATTAAGATGGAGATTTTTTTTATCTCACCACTTAATTATGTGTTTATTTTTAAAATTTTAAGTATTTCAAAAGAGTTCTTGAAAAATTATAATAATTAATTAAAGTTGCACCAGCGAATTATCAATTATTCAAGCACAGGCCATTTAAAAGAAAGAAAGAAAAAGAAAAATACACAGAACGTGTCATCCTAGCTCATCTACAACCTTGGCCATGTAGAGTTCCGGCCGGCAATCAATTCCAGATTCCCGTTGAGGCAGGCGACCTCATGATGTAAAATCCTCATTTTCATATCTTTTTTCATTCAAAGACAATATATTTTAAACACTCTTCTACTCTTTTAAAACACAAATATATAATCTTAAAGATAATTTTACTCCTTTTTTATATAGAACATAGAGATAAAAATAGATTTTGTTTCTGGATTTGTGAGCTAAACACAATGTTTTCTGTCCTGTACTTTTCATTTTCAATTTCAAATTGGTTTGTGAGCTAAAAATGAATTAAAATAATTTTGATTATCCTTGTTTCGTTTCGTTTAACCACTAGAAATTTATTTCTTATTGACATGGTATTTCTTCAGTAATATGGGTATATTTTATAGATAATTAATTTACCAATAAGAAATAAATTATATTTCAAAATAAATAGAATAAAATTTGTAAAAATAAAAATCTAAATATTTTACTCAAACAAAGCTAATACTCTCAAAGTGGCTTACATTCCTGAATCTTACTGCTATACTCGGATGTACCATCCTCGGCTAGCACTCAAACTACTCCATTTATCGTTGTATGGTTAGTACAAGTATTAAATATTTACACATTCTTTTGCCATAATTGAGCTCACACAATGATATTATGGCATCTTTATTTCTAGTGGATGGTTATGATGACATTATCTTTTTAATTAAAATGTTATTTGAATATATTTTAACGTTGTTGTTTAAAATATTTCTTATTTAAAAATATATTAAAATAATTTTTTAAAAATATTATTTGTAACATCAGTATATTAAAATGATCTAAAAACATAAAAAATTAATATAAAGTAAAAAAAATAAAAAATTTAAATTTTTTTATAAACACTTTTAAAACGTAAAAACAAATATAATCTAAATAATAATTTTTTTTAAAGCTTTTTCTTCATCACAATGCCAACATAAGTATCGGAAGGTTCCATAAATCTAACAAGAAACTCGTCTTACAAGTTTTCATGAAGATCAAGTTTAGTAATTCATCTTCGACATCTTATTTAATAATTCATCAACTTTGAAAAGCTTTGATCCATTGATGTTTTCTTAACACCTAGTATATATCTATATATAATGATGTTAGATCCTAACATTAGGTATACACACTATATGATCATATATAATCAGTTAAGATATTAAAAATATAAATTAACTACAACTATTAAGAAATAATTTAACTTAATAATAACTAAAAAAAATCATAACAATGTCAATTGATTTTCAGGAGAGTATGAACTTTATTGTCTATCTCTCTTTTTTTCTAGAAAAATTAAGGATTAAGAAGAGAATTAAACCAAAATTAAAACCAAAATGATATTTTTCACATGTGTTTACAAGTGCTCCGATGATAATTAATTAGAGTGACAAATAGATTGTCAACAAAGGTCTTGCGGCCTTTTTTCCCCCTACACCTTTAAGTTTCAGAGGGAACCTATTAAGACCGCTCCTTCCACCAATTCCTCCATCACCATTCCTTTTTTCGCTGTCATTTCTTCATTGTTTTCTAGATAGTCATTAGTGGTAATTATAGAGATGAAGCCTTAATTGGTGGTTTCATCCCTTTTCTTTTGAGCTATAACCCATATAAATTAGGAAAAAGAGGGACAAAGACTTAAAGCCATTTAGGTCATAAAAATAACTAGGTATAAAAATTCAGCTTTAACATATTTTCATTGTTAGACAACATATAACAAAAAAAAAAAAGAAGAAGAGGGAGAGCTTTTGGCAAAGAGATAGAGAGACTAAAGAAAAAATGTATTATTTATCTTTGTGCCTTAATTGAATGGTGATTTGTTACCCGATTAAAATGAGGTTTTGATATGTTTTTTAGCAATGGGCTTTCTAACAAACGTGTTGATTGTTGAAAAGCTTTTACCTTGGGGTATTTTTTTTTGAAAGAAACTAATAGGATTAAATAAGGCAAAATTGTGTTATACAATCACATTACACAGAATAGAAATTTGCTGAGCTAACTGGCTAAATATAGAAACATAATCTTCAGATCAATTCAGATCTTTCCACTATCTATTTCCTGCATAGTAACCAAAACATTACCCCAAAATACCACAAGCTGCAAAGAGTCATAGCCAAGCAACAAAATCAGATATTCTGTGCACTCCTTGTTTAGTAAGGTGATCTGCCATGTGATTACTTTCCCGGTAAGAATGAGTGTAGGTGATTGAATCAAAACATGAAGCTAGCCTTTGAGCTGAAGAGAAGAGTTTATGATGAATCCAAGGCCTATTATGAGGATTATTCATCCAGCTAATGACATTGGCAGAATCAGATTCAATAATAATATGTTTGTGATGTAGGAAGCAATTAGAGGCTGATAATTCGATAGCTTTGACTACCGCTCTCAGCTCAACTATATTGGAGTCTAAGATCCCAACCGACAAAGAAAAAATACCTAAAAGTATTTCATGGTGATTCCGCAAAACACCACCTATTCCGCAGGGGCCAGGTTTTTCGATAGAGGATCCGTCAACATTCCATTTGAATCTATTAGTCATAGGGGGAGACCACATAACACCAGTCCTCAAAGTTTGAGAATTAGTGCATCGAATCAGACCTTCGGCGGATCTTAGCAAATCTGAAGAGGAGTAGGGAAAATCCGGTTCTATAGCCTTTAACCATAAGCAAAGTCGAGTAACAATAAGGAATAACATAGTATCATAGTTTGGGATCTTCTGTTTAAATATCACATCATTGCGGAGAAGCCACATAGACCATGCCACAGAGAAGAACAACATCACCCATGCTTTTTTCTGAAATTAGCCATAAACCAAAGAGTCCCACTGAGAGAAGAGATTTGCCAAGTTCCTTGGACAACACCAAGCTAAGCCCCACCAGTTGATGATTTTGGACCAAATGAGCCAGTGCTTGTAGCAATGGATAAGAAGATGGTCGACCATTTTTTCCTCAACTAGGCAGAGAGGACAGTTTGCAGCTGAGGTATCCAAGATGCCTCTTTTAACTAACATGCTACAGGTGTTAATTTTGTTGATGATAGCCATCCAGCAAAAAACCTCTACTTTAGGGGGGACGAGACCTCTTCAAATCCCCTTAAAGGAGAAGACAGTGTTCAATGGAGAACTAGGATTTAAAAGCCCACAGAGAGATTTAACCGAGAATCTCCCTGTGTTATTGGCTTTCCAGACAAGCCTATCCTCTATTTCTTTGTCCAATTGCACCCTTGACAGAATAACGTACATTTTAGCAAGAAGTCCAGTATTCCTGCCTCTCAAAACTCTGTTCCAGGAGAAAATCCAGCACCATGCATGACCGTCCCACATTCTCATCTTGTCTAGGCTGGCTTCTTTATCGTTGAATAACTGAAATAGTGTAGGAAACTTCTCTGCTAAGCTGCCATTGTCTGTCTAGTTATCAAGCCAAAACTTAATCCTTTTCCCATTTCCAACCAGCATCACAGTGTGATTATTCACAATATTCTGCAATCTAGTATCTTTACCACAATGATTAATAAGCCAAGACCATGTGCTTCCAGCACCTGAGATATGATCCTGCGGTATAAGGCTGGAGTATTTAGTATTGTAAATGCTTTTAATCACATCCTTCCACATGCTCGACTCCTCAGAGCCATACCTCCATAGCCACTTGAACAATAGAGCTTTATTTTTATTTCGCAGAGATCCAATTCCAAGTCCACCAGCACTCTTTGGCAACGAAACAGTTGACCAGCCAACATTGCATTGAGACCTGCCTTCCTCTTTTCCAGACCACAAAAAGCATCTGAACTTCTTTTCAATTTCTGTTGCTACCGCCACAGGCATAGGGAGTGAGCATCGGGCAGGGTGGCCTTGTATTATCTCATCTATAGTTTGCAGACGACACACTCATTTTCAGTTCAGCCTCTTTAGAAAGCATGCAGAATGTTAAATGCATACTCTTGTGCTTTGAGCTCATGTTGGGTTTGAAAGTTAACTTCTTCAAAAGTAGTATCTTTGGTGTGGGTATAGAAGATCACGTGTGTAACTACACTGCACAGACCCTACAATGTAAGCAAGGGCACCTTCCTTTCAAATATATTGGCCTCCCCATTGGTGCAAATTCTTGCAGGTCTTTGATGTGAAATCCTATCATCCATAATATTAGCTCTAGGCTGGCTGCATAGAAAGGTAAGCTCTTATCGATAGGGGGAGGTTATGCTTAATTAAATCTGTTCTCAGCAATGTACCTTGGGGTATTTCTAAAAGCTCCAATCGAGATCTTTTTTTTCTCTTTATTATTGTTGATAGAATCCATGGTGAATTTGATGATTTTATGTATACCCTCTAGTTAAGTTAGAGAAGAACTTTGTGATTCCATTATTAAAATTACTGAAGAGTTTGAGTGGACTATGGTCCTATAGTTTTTCCTCACACCGAGGTTTTCCAAGTAAAAATCTCTTGTGTTTTGTGTTTGTTTAATTTATATATTTTTTGTTATGTTTTTTTTTATTCGACCTTAGCATAACGATCTGATAAACTAATTAATACATAAAAAATTAGAGGAAATAAAAAAATAAAATGAAATAAAATAAGAATGCATGGACATATATAAAAATTAAATAAAAGAGTAGAGGTTTTTTTTTTTTTTTTTTTAAAAAAAGAGTGCATGGGCATATATAAGCATTAAACCAAATTAAAACAATAGCTTTCCGTGCCTCTTTTTGTCGTGTTTAGTTGTGTGTAAATGGCAAAACCGAAAGAAAATTGGTTTTTTTTTTTATAAAACCGAAAAAAAAGGATTTTTTTTTAAAAAAACCGAATCTCAATAATTGGTTTGGGACCATTCATGAATTTGGATGATTCCCTGGACCAAAAACAAAATAAAAAAGATTGAAGCCGCACCCAATAAACTGATTTCTCCCTCTATGAGCAATGTTTTATTAACTAGCATTTCAAATGAAAAGGCCTCATCTCTTGAGTTACTTCTCATTCAATAAATGAATCTGTGGTATTCTTATTATTATAAGTTCGAATCCAGAAAAATTAATATAATTAATGCATTAGCTGTTATCGGAAACTAAAACATTTAATTTCAATTCGTGAAAGTGGTCTGAAGAAATTGTGGACCTTAAAGGAAAAGTCTTGGCATATTGTGCTGCTGATGCCTTGCAGTGTGAACAGAGCTTTTTCATGGCCACGGTATCCATTGGCGGCCACTAAACGAAAGATATCGATCGTAGCCCCATATGATGCAGCCAATGCTAGACCGCCGGCAATTCTGATTCATCATGAACATTAATGACTCAAACATGCTCATCTTATATGTATATATATATATATATATAAAGCCCATCATCATCATCACGAGAAAATAAATGACTATCAACTTCTCCAAGTTGTGGGAGCACTGAGGCACTGGACCGAGCTAGCTTTCTGCTCCCATGATCTGCATGCAGTTCTCATCTTTATATCCCTTTCTCTCCGTCTTTTCTCGTCTCCTATTATATGATATTGCGTTCGGCTTTTTTTTTTTTAATTGAGCAAAAGAAATTCACTTAATTAGTATAATTCTCATACGCAGAAAAGCTGGTTCAAAAAAAAAATGAAATGTTATGTTATAAGCCATAACCAGTAACCACATTCTTAATTATTTGCCTTTCATGCCTATCCAGGATTAGAACTTTTGAATGGTTCTATCCTTAATTGAATCTAAAACAAATTGGATTGATCTTAATTTTTTTTTATCCACAGGACCAAAACGTTGCTGTGTAGTGTTCTCCCATTAGCTAGCTTTTATCCTCAAGACACTATGTTTTGCAAGCCATCGAAATATCCTCATTTGACTAGCTTGTGGCAACAATGCATCTATAGATCGTTTAAACATCATTTAACCAATTCCACTCTAACCCTATCTCTTTCCTTCATTCTCACCTCTTGTTTACTGGCCCTTAATTAAGTTTTTATTATATAAAGTTAGGGACTCGGTTTGCTTAAGTGAAAGTCCTACGAACTTGAAATGTTTATTATGTTTTTGCTTATCAATATGACTAAATATAAGTAATTGATTGCTTTAGTTGTTAAATAGGTCTATTTTATTTTATAATTTTTTTTATTTGTATTTTCAGAACTAACATTAAAAAAAATATTTTAAAAAAATATATCAGGTTAATATAAAAAATAATGTAATATCTTTATCTTCAAATAAAATCTTAAAAGGAATGGAATAACTTTTAAGGATGCAAAGAACTTCCTTCGTTAATTATACCGCTTGAAAATTTATTTGACCTCTGAACCGAAAACTTTATTAGCTAAGCACATCAATAGCTGATATATGAAAAATCTGCAGTCAAACACCTTATCTTAGATATTAAAGCAACTTTTCACATTAATTTATTTATTCATTTTATAAGCAATGTTTTTTTTTATTTAAAATAAAAAAAACTGGATAACGGAACCGTGAAAACCCCAACAGTTGGATTAATCTTCCATCGTCGTTCTCATCTTTGAATTCTTTCTTTTCTTGAAATATAATAATATTTTTGCTTCACTAAATGTCATATATAATGATCAATCACTAATTCAATCTTTATCCATACAGCGAATAAAAAAAAATGCACGTAGGATTGATGCAACTCGTGAATCCTCACGAGGGTAAAAAATTCCATATCTTTTATGACGCATGATCAACTGTCATGTTTATTCATATGCATAGCCATCTCCATCAACTGTTTCGTATGGCAATTTGCTCTCCATTCAAATACCCTAGCTGCCCAATGGTGCAGTTTTCTCATTAATATTAGTTGCAAGGAAAAGCAACTCTTATCCGTAATTGCAAAGATATTTTTAACTGTAAAGTGCTTTCTGATCAGCATGAGCCTGACAGATTTCTCAAACTATATACGCTTGCATCAACCTTAGAAATATATATCTGTTAATATTTCTTTGGATAAAATCCCTTCTATCAGTTACAAAAGCCCTATAAATCCCTTATTCCAAACAAAGAACATATGTAAGATCTATTTAGTTTACATTCAATCAAAAGTTTCATTTTTGGAAGGAATGATACCTGCATTTCTATCGAAACAAGAAGTGTTAGTTGTAATCATGGTATTGTTCTACTCTCTCATTAATGTCACTTTGGCTCATTCACACTCTCTTTTTTATGTAATTAATTGGTGTTGTTGTATAATCATGGTATTGTCTGTTCTCTCTCCAGAGTGAGCAAAGGCTTCGGAAAGCGGTGTCTTCTGGTTCATATGAAATTGGCAAATATGAGACTTTGGAAGACATTGCTACCATTGATGAAGTCAAGCAAGCAGAATGTGAATGTTGTGGACTCAAAGAGGATTGCACGCCAGATTATATCTCGGAAGTTAAGGGCTCTTATTCTGGTAATTGGGTTTGTGGCCTTTGTTCTGAAGCTGTCAAAGAAAGAATGGCACAAGGTCCGAAAGTCGCCATGCATGAAGCTGTTTGCTCTCACAAGGATTTTTGCCAAAAGTTCAACACCACTAGACTCAATCCTCAGCTGTCTTTGACGTGTGCAATGAGGGATATAGCAAAAAGAAGTAGTGAGAATAGAGGCTCCAAGAATTTGTCCACATCAAGGATTGCTCGAAGCACTAGCTGCGTTCCAAGGATTGATCTCAACCATTAATCACGGTCATCCATTCAACTCGTGGTCATTCTCCCAGCTATATCTCAAATCATTTATTAACTTGAATCTATAATTTGACGAGAATTAAGTATTAATAAGTTCATGCACGATTACGCTCTCCATCAGAAGAGCTTTAAACTTTATGTTTAACATAAAGCTAAAGAAGTTAAACACTTACTCCTGAGTTTGTGAGGGTATTTGGAATGCAAGTAAGAAGTTGGTCTTCGTAGGTATGAAAACTGATTGGAATAATACTGCTGTTTCAACTCATATTAATTTTATTGTTTTATACTTTGGTTAAAGGTATAGAAGAGTAACTTCTCATACTGATTTGATTAGAGATTTAGAAGGTATTTTGTATGGTCGAATAAGTGATATGTTGTTGTTTATAAAAGCTTGTAAGTAGTTATTTTCTTTGTAACTTTCTTTTATGTTTTCATATTTGACTTTTAATTTATAATTGCTTTAATGATATATTGATTTTATTAATAAATAACTCGATTATTATAAAAAAAAACATAAAAATAAAGATATGAAATCCAAAAACTTTAAACTTATAATAAGTTGATTTTTGTGAAAAAAACAAGTTCATATGGTGAATGATTGAATAAAATAAAACTTTACATTATTTTTTATTTTTAGTTGAAAATTGCTTTACTGATTATGATAAGTCTTTATATAAATAATCAAGCTTTTAATAAGAAAAAAAGCAATGTAAAATAAATGAGTAAAAAAAACAGACTTTTGTTTAAAAAAATATATTTTCAAGTGCTTCGGTAATGAAAAAACATGATGTTAATAAAATAGTTATGTCTATGTTAAATAAAAAAAATGCATACATAAAGGACATAATCTTAACTGAATAGATATATTTTTTTTTATTCTAGAATATAAATTATTAAGACTCCATCAAGTATTTATTTTAATAATTATAAAAGTGAATAAAAACTAATTTTGAAAACCACCCTGGAAAAATAATTAATAACTTCAAAATCACAGATAATCAGATCACAGAGAAAGTGGCAGCCAGTTCAAACTCCTCGGAATGAGGAAACAGGTATCTTCTTATTCCATTTTGAATGGTCGAGATCAAATTTGTGAAATCTAATGGTTTTTCTTTTCCAGCACCTGGACATCTCTCTCTCTCTCTCTCTCTCTCTATATATATATATATATATATATATATAGAGAGAGAGAGAGAGAGAGAGAGAGAGGTGGACCGGTGCCTATGCAAAATAGGGTTCATGTTTATCTTGGAGTACAATAATTGCTGTATGGTCCCAAGTTGCCAATCCCTATAAATCATCCTTCTGCACATTGATCGAAGCTAAACCCAAGCAGGTCCAAAATCAACGTTAGCACGTGAGTCGCACACGTGCAATAGACTTCCACTTTAGGTTATAAGAACAGGGATGGACCGCACCTTTAATATTTTGAGTTATCGATCTTGTTGGATTACGGTTCTTCATATTCACATTAGGGTCCATCCAGAAAACAACTTCCACACAAAAAAGTTCAACTGGCTGCGCAGCATGGCTGGGCTCGGTTAACATTAGCCATCTTTAGCTGGTTTTCCGTGGCAATTCTTGTGATTATAATTTTAAAAGTGTAAATTTAAGAGAAAAAAAATTTAGTTGCAGTTTATTTTTTTAAAAAAATAAAAAATGTTTTTGTGTAGAACTACTATGAGATAAACTTTTGCATACAAAATAAATGAAAAAGGATCCCTATTAATAAAAAATAAAAATAAATTATTTTAGCTTTTATAAAATTGATGTTTGAAATGTAATTATTCATGAGATTCATTACAAAAAGTATAAATTATTTAGTTAATCAAATAGTTTTAATGATTAAATAGTTACGATTTTAAATTTCATCATTCCTATTATAATTAATAAAATTAAGTATAATGCAACGTAAATCTCTACAAGTTTGAAATTCAAAAGGTTTTTATTTAAGGAGATGTATTAGAGAGTAACATAAAATTGTTCTTAGAATTTCACCAAATAACTAAAATTTTTAAATTAAGATTTTATAAGAAAAAGTATATTCCTTAATTAGTTTTTATATACTAATACCATTTATTTTGTTGGGTCTGAATTAGATAGACTATTTACACAGACAAATCTTCAATTTCCTATGACAAAATACCACAATTGAATATATCAGTTAAACTCTTAGAAAATATTGAATGATTTATTTCAACTTCTAATTTAGCAAGAATGGAGGATATATCTTACTATGACTCTATCATAAATCATTTTATTTTATTTAATATATCTTTTAATCTTGAAAGAAAGAAAACAAGAAAGAAAGAAAAAAACTATAAGAAGAATCAAAGGAATCGCGTTACCACGATGAGAATTGAAGTGGCTATCACTACAGAGTTAATTAAGAAGCTATTTTAATTTTTTTTACAAGTTTTTTTCAATTCAAATTCTCTAAATAAAGGATTTGAATTTATGAACTCCCAGCACTTACAAGGAGTTCATTATCACTAAGCCATATATAGACCCATTAATCATTATTAATTTAGATTTATTATTATTATTTGTTATAAAATATATCTTTTAATGAATAGGTAAAATTAATTCCACTTGAAATATAGTTTATAATTGACCATGAGAAGTTCTGACTCAAACCTCTTTAAAAGAAAAGGTATATTATTGTTATTATATAGTTGAATTACAGCTTATTGACGGTTTAGACTTAATTGATATATTAATTATTGAGAAACGTACACGACTAGATTAGCAAAAGGATTGCAAATGAAGTAGTGGAGTACTAAACCAAAATTAATTAAGCCTTTTGATTAATCAAGAACCCCCATGATCAGTACGTTCTTCTTTCTCCCAACTTGTTCATAAATTTATGTGGATATTCATCCACTGATCAATAACCAAATTAGAAGTACAGTCCTTGGTGGGTTTCATGTGCTTAAAATGAAGTGATTCCTTGCGAAGAATGGACCAATTTTGCACGACAGTGTTGGACTTGGTTAAGCCATGTGATGCTCGATTTGGCTCAGCAGCAGTCACTAACATTAGCCAATATCCCATATGCAGAATCTTAGTGGACCCTTGCGCCCGACATTTATAGATCATAATGCAATGAAAATCTATTCCTTGAAAAAAGAGGAGCACAGAAGAAAGTACATGTCAATGTTCTTGCTAATAGCCCTCATCAAATCCAAAGCAACGTTAAAGTTTTCGTTAAGCGATCCTCTCTGGACCACTAACTAGCTAATTAATAACATAAAACCCTACATATTGCAAAGGAAATAGATCAGACCATTGTTCGAGGGAAAGGGGTCGGTTAGGTCGACCACGTCAGGCCTACCTCATCAGCCAGCGAGGGAAAACATTGTTTCTTCAATTAAAAAAAAAAAAAAGAGTTCAAATATGAAGATTAGAAAAGTTTTATAACAAAAAGGGTTGAGTCCACTAGTATAAGTACAAAAATAAAGCACGAAACCTTGTTTTGGATGGTAATGCTCTTTACAGCATATTGGCATAAGTTAACTTTTCAATATAACTACGAAAAGGCATGGAGAATTATTAGCATTTGATCTTGCCCTATTTATATTAATAACATATCCGAATGCATTAGGTGATTAATTAAACCAGATAATTTTATAAAGTCTAAGGAAAGACATGTATATTAGAGAGAAACTAAAAGAGATTTTTACGGTTCTTAATATGTCTATTCTATAGATTCATACAACTATTTATAAAGAGGGAAAAAAAAAAGCTTTACAAGGAATGAAAGCATAATCATATCCTATAATTATAGTACCTAAATTACACATCATCCTAGCTAATATGAGTGCTTATGATCCTAGCCAATAAATCCCTTTATCCTAGCCTACATTCAAGCCTTTCCTTTTACATTCCCCCCTCAAATTGAAATGGGAAATCAACCATCATCAACTTGTTAACCAAGGAAGGTTATAAGTAGATGTCATTTGTGAACAAGTCATCATTTTGATCATGTGAAGAAACATGTGATAAAACAAGTGTTTTGTCTTGTATGAGTTCTCAAATATAATGACAATCTATATCTATGTGTTTTGTTCATTTATAATGCTCTAGGGTGGTAGTAATACAAATGGCACTTGTATTATCAGGAAGAAGGATAATGGGATTTGGTGAAGGGATACCATGTCATGAGTAAACTTTTTAACAAAACAATTCCAGAACTTGCAAATGAAATTGATCAATTTTCTATTGCAATTGAAGACTTGCGAACTCTACCTTATTTTATACTCTTTCACGAAATAAAAGAGGAACCCAGAAAAACACACCAGCTAGTAGTGGAGCATTTAATATTCAAATAACTAGCATGATCTGCACATGCAAAAGCATTAAATATAAGAGAAGAATTTGAAGAAAAGAATAGACCCCTACCATATATTCCTTTAAGATGTATGATGATGTGATGGAGTGCAGTAAGATGCAACCGACAAGGGTCATAAAAAAAAAACTCGTAGGATACACTATAAAAGACATATCTCGATAAGTTAGAATACAATAAACAAGATTTCCTACAAGATGTTTGCATAAATTTCGATCAAAAATAGGTTGTTCATCATCATGTTTTAACTTTGGATTGAGTTCCATTAGATTTGCACATGTCTTATTATCAATCAAGTTAGCTAACTTGATCAAGTCTTCAGTGTATTTTGTTGATGAGACAATCCATTGATTGAGTAAGTAACCTCAAAACCAAAAAAGTAAGTGATCGGTCTAAGGTTTTTCATATCAATGCGACTATACTAAGCCCTTGAGGCTTGCTTCAATCCATACAAGGCTTTATTCAACTTTAAAACCTTGTCTTTATGTTTCTTTATTTCATAACTCTTAAGTTACTTAATGTAGACCTTCTCCTCAAGAAAACCATGAAAAAAGGTTGATTTGACATCTATTTGATAGATTCTCCATCCATGTTAGGCAACAGGCAACAATGGCAATAATTAATCAAATGGTCTCTGATCTAGTAATAGGAGCAAAAACCTCATCATAGTTAATCTCATGCTTTTGACTATAGCCTTTTGTCATTAACTTTGCCTTGTATCTCTCTACCTCTTCTTTGGCATTCTTCTTTTCTTTGTAGATCCACTTAACACCTATTGACCTCTTTCTATTTGGTCTAAGAACCAATCTTTACGTGTTATTCTTCTCAATTGATGCAATCTCCTCATCCATAGCAATTCTTCATTTTTCATCTTTTATTGTTGTTTCAAACACTATAAGATCACATACAGTAAGGTGACAATATAATGTTACATCATCAATAGTATTAGTTACCTTATATAAGTCCTCAAGGCTCATCATTTTTCTTGGTCGAGTGCCACTACTTGAGATTCCACTAAAAAAAAAAGGAGAAGTTGAGCTCATTTGTGTAAACGGGGGTGTAACTATATGTTCGGGGTGTAACTCTAGGTTCTTGATGATCTTCATATTTTTTCTCCTCTTCATTAAGAACTGGTAGGAAGTTATATTTCTCACCATCTACCTTCCAATCTCGTGTTCCTTCTTCATTAAACTCGACATCTCTACCAATCACCATTTTTCCTTCATTAGGGTTGTAAAGCTTGTATCCTTTCTTTTTATCATAGCCCATAAAGATCATCTTTTTACTCTTATCATCTAATTTGATCCTTACTTGATTATATACATGCACATTGTCAATGGTCCCAAAAACTTTCAAGTGAGAAACACTTGGCTTTCTTACACTTCATGTTTCTTGTGGAGTCATATTATCCAAGCTTTTAGTAGGATATCTATTTGACAAGTAGATAGCATAATCCATAGCTTTAGCTCAAAACTCTTTAGGCATCTTCTTGGTTTGAAACATGCTTCTTGCTATGTTGAGAATGCTTTTATTCTTTCTTTTCACCACATCATTTTGTTATGGGGATCTAGGCATCGTTAGAAGTCTCTTTATACCATAATATTCACAAAACTCGTTAAAATTATTAGAACAAAATTCACCCCATATTCATCCTATTCAACTAATGCCCTAAACTTCTTAAAGTCATTAAATACATTATATTTTTCTTTTAAGAAGTATACCTAAGTTTTTCTACTATAATCATCAATAAAAAGTAAAAAATATATTTTTTTTTACCAAATAAACATGGTTTGATAAGACCACAAACATCGACTTCTTTTAGGGGTTGACTTGCTCTTGATGTAATTTTTTGAAAAGCTCTTATGAAATTGCTTGCCTACTAAATATCCTTCAAACAACTAATTTGGATGTATAATGGATGGTAAACCTTTTAACATCTCCTTTAGGCATTTAGGCATATTTGTCTCTATGTTTAATATGAACATTCTATTATTTATCATGACTATCTTTGCAATCATAGCTCCTTTAGTATCATGTAATGTTAAAGTATGATCTTTTATCTTAATCCCATGCTAATTGCTTTATCAAACTTCATGAACTTGTCTTTGTCTCTACATATATGGTTGTAGAGTCTATTATCTAGATATAACATGTTTTATTTGTCTTACATTCTCTTATTATGCATTAATTAGTAGTAAAGTGGTTTCCTTCTTTTTTTCTATCACAAGATTTGCATTCTCCTTAATCCTTTTGGTTGGACTCTATCAATCCCTAGTATAATGACCTGCCTTTAATAATTACATCATTTAACTTTTGATTTGTTAAACCCGGATCTTGGATTGCCATTATCATTGTAACTGGTCGACCGGGTTGCTTCATATAGTCGACCTGTTGAGGCTGTTTAGCGTCCTCTTTCAAATCTGCCTCTTGCTTCTCTTCCTCTATTTTCTCCGTGTCCTCTACCCCCTTGAAAATATCTAGAACCATCTTACTTTGAAAAAAGTGCTTATACACCCACATCCTCTTAAATCTTATTGACTTTTTCCTCATGGATTTGTAGTTTTCCCATGAGACTTTGTATTAAAAGAACATCCATATTTTGTGATTTCTCTATCGCAACCACCATATAATAGAACTTCTTTTGCAATGAGCGTAGGATCATCTCTACCACACGTGTCTCTCTCATCTTCTCTCCGTATCTTTTTATTTGATTATATATGGCCAATACTCTTGTAAAGTATTTTGAAATATTTTTCGATTCAAGCATATGTAACTTTTTAAAGTCATATCTTTCTCACATTGTGAGCTTATTGATTTGATTCTTGTAAAACTTCTCATGTTTGTTTGGCGGTGGTTATGTTAGCCACCATTTCATAAGTGGCATCATTTAAACATTGATGGATGATTATTAGTGCTTGTTGATCTTTATTTCATGCCTTTTGCACGACCTTCCTTTGGGTGGAAGTCAACATTGCTCCATCTATAGGCTCCTCAAAGCCTTTTTCAATCGTTTCTCATATATCTTGGGAACCTAACCAAGCTTTTACTTAAATATATCAAGTTTCATAGTTGTCTTTTATCAACCTAGGACAATGAAGTAGGAATTTTGGATTGGCCATGTCAAATAATCAAACCTAAGCTCTGATACCACTTGTTGAAAGTAAGGCAAGTCTGGTATAAAATCAACACAACAATACAAGGTCAAGAACTCAAGAATAAGAAGAAGATTGAGATGAAGGTATATTTTTATTAAGTGTTTCTCTCTAAGCTTTCTTAGCTATTCTTTCTCTTTTTTGCCTTATTAATGATGTTGAATTACAAGCCTTTTATAGGCATAAAGTCCTAGATAATCAAGAAATTAAACTAATACAAAGAAATCATAATCTAAATAGGAATTGTATTCTGCCGACTAAACCGGTCGATTATTTCTGAATTTTTTCAGAATCTAAAATATGGTTTACTTTCAACACAGACATCATATGGTGTGCCATAACTTCTTGAGCTCAACATAAAAGCTCTTAATATCTTTATCCTCCTGATTGATTTTAGAAATCTCAGATTCTATATCAAACTTCGTAGATTGATTAGTTTGACAACAAATTTTTAAAAGATGTTTTCATATATCACTAACTGTCTTAAAAGGTCTTAGGCTTAAGATAATATATTGATCCACAGAATTCAATATCCAAGTAATAACCTGAGTATTTTTTGTTTTTTATTGATTTTTCTCCTTATCACTGGTCACTTCTGGCATGGATCCATTAAGGAATCTAGAGAGATTCTTGCTCTCAATAAACGTTTGAAAAATAAATTTTCAAAGTGCATAATTTTTCTCATTAAACTTAACAAACAAAGCATTAGATTTTTCGAGATCCATGTTACTAACAAGCCAAGAGAAATGATAGATCACACCTAGTAGTCTAATAGATATTAAACTAAAGTATGAAATGAGTAGTGGAGTCCAAGTAGCTTGGACAACAAAAGAATGCTTGACGAAGATGGATGAAGTATACCATATCCGCAATAGCTTTTAACTGTCACGAACCCTCAAAATGATATATATATATATATATATATATATAGATGATAATTTTCAAAAAAAGAGGAAAGATATCTACATTCTTGATGTGTCTATTCTACATATTTGTATAACTATTTATATAGAGAAAGATGAAGTTTTACAAGGAATGAAAGCATAATCATATCTCATAATTGTTGTACTCAAATTAGAGATGATATACTAGCCAAAATACATGTCCATGATCCTATCCAATAAATCCTTTTATTCTAGCCAGCATCCATGTCTTTCCTTTCACAGTGAAATGGTAGCAGAAGACGAGTATCATTCAAAGAAGAAGGCCCTTTTTCACAGTGAAAAATGGTAGCTAAGACAACACTGCAGCTTAGTTGCCGAAATAAGAAACGCAAAGGCTATTATAGCACACCAAAACATCATCATTTCTGAATTAACGGGCACAGTGCATATATCATGTATAAGGTCCAATATAAATATATATATTTTTCACGTTTAAAAAGATGTATGGGAGATTAGAATTTGGATCACGAAAACATTAATTTTTTCAGCCTTAATATAAAAGCAAAAGATTATCAAAAAATAATCATAATAATATAGAAGTAGAAGTGCTGCAAACTATAGTGATGTATCATCTGTTTTGCCTTTGCCCCATTGAAAGAAATTAAAGAAGTGAGAGATTCCTAGTGGCCTCTATAGTCTAATATGAATATCGTGCAATTATAAGGCATGAGAAACAAATCAAAATTAACAAGTACTCTAAAGTGCTCCTTTTGGTTGTTCACTAACACATAATAAATTTTCTGAAGAAAAATAAATACACTCACTTTGGTAGTTAACATCAACTTAGTATAAAAAAAACAAGAAAAAGATAGTGTTTTAATTGGAGAAAAATAAAGAAGTGGGGATGGGATATGGGCGTGGAGAGCGGGCAAGGGAATCAATGAAGAGTGTAAAACCCTAGAAAATGGAGATGAGCACAGCATGCCGGGTGTGACAAAGACCATACACTGTATATTCCTTCGAGAAAGAGATGGTGGGTCCCCCTTCCCTTCCTCTTCAAGAGTGCAAAGAGAAAGAAAGAAAGAAAAGGGTGTGCACGAGCTAGCATTAGTGTAACGTAAAGACACTCCACTTTTTCTTTCATTCCCTCTGCTTTGCTCTCTTTCTTTCACTTCTTTTTCATTTATACTACTTTTATGGCAGCCCCACTTTGCAGCTCCTCTCATTTCTGCCTCTTCCTGTAACTCCTTCTATGCGTTTGTACTAGATCTTTGATCTTTTTTCTACTGAGAAGAGAATCCAAGATAATCATAGAGTCCAAACAAAAGGGGTTCAAGAATTTTGCTTTTACATGCAAGGGGAGAAAGTCACAGCCCTCAATTCTCAACCGAATTTACGGTTCAATACCATGTGTTTCATTGTTATCATAGCTACCATATATGTGATAGTAGGGGGGAAAAAAAGGGAAGAAGAAGAAGAATAATCTGAGCTAATAATTTGTCATAATTTCTTCTGACAAAAGTATTATAAATAACCAATGACAACGCATTGCTAGATGCTTTAATGATTAGTGAATTCCAACCGAGTCTCATGATAGGCATTCAAGGAACATTTTTTTTATATATAATAATAATTGAAGTGTTTTACTGCAAAGACATGTCTACCATTGAGATAATGATATACATGTTAGATAAAGAGTGTTTAGAAGCATGTATGAAAGCATTGTTCATAAAAAATAAAGGAAGTGAGCAAAATATATACACAAAACAAAAGTGTAAATAAAAAATTCTGAATCCCTTTTCACTAATAAAGTTCAATTCGAGTTTTTTCCCTTGTAATTCAATTCAGTTTATATTAAACATTATAGAGTGTATGTGTGGGATTTAATTTCTAGTTTAATTTAGTTTATGAGAAATAACTTGGTGCGTTGGTTTATTACTTTCTATATATACTAAAATCTATTATTATCTTTATGCCGTGCTTAGATTATCCTTGGATATTTAGCTTAGTTTGTAAATAGATTTGATCTCTATATTATCATCTCGAGGCTACAAAATGATTACCGCAAAGCTACATATTTTATGTTCTAGTGCTTTGGCACCTTGGAAGTTTTAAAATCTTCTGATTTGTGCTTAAATTTGTAATTGTTCATAGTAGTCATGCATTTGTGTCGACCCCCTCCCTAAAAAATATACTAACATATCTAATTCAATCCAACTTTTTTTTACTCATTTTTTGAGTTATAATCATGGCACATCTACTAATAAATTTCTAGTGATCTGTCTTTGCACCAGTTCAAGTATATATAGACAAAGACCAGAGATAAGATCCATAAATAACAAGAATAAAGAGAAAACACTACTTTATTAGATACTATTACACAATAATAGTATTTCTTTAATGAGTAATATTTCATTTACACAAAATAATTTAATAAAAAACTGAATATAAATAATCACAAAAATATAGTGCATTTAAATGATAATTAATTTTAAACACAATTATTGCAAAAAACTATAAACCTTCTCAAAAATATTAAGGATGGGGGGTGAATTTACCCCTTTCTTGCTTGTAACCAAGTCTTCCATGCGTATGGATGATCTGCCTGCCCAACTAAAGAAAATGTGAGAGTACTAGTGTGTGTCTATATGTATATATAATCACAATTCTGCAAAGTATTGTTTTACTTTCACCACAATTCTTTTTTACATTTCCATTATAATGTTGTTAGTAGCAATTATGGCTATACATCATGATTGCTGTTTTCATGTTGTATTTACAAATGCAAAACAGCCTTCAAATTAGCTATATATATATATATAAAAAAAAAAGCAGTCTCATTATAGTAAATAAGTAGAAAATCAGAGGCAAAATCTCCATGTCCCATGAAACTTTCAAACTTTTCAACGGTTACCGAAATCATTGTCACAATCCCAAGTCATCAGTCAAAAGAGCATTTTGGTAATATCCGACAAAACTAGAAGCTTTTCCAACATCTGTCCCTGTTTCTCTTTCAACCTTTCGTGTTCAAACACTCTTCAAATAAAGTCAAGGTGCACTTTTGTAATTATAACCCATAATTCATTGTTTTACCGATTTCTCCTATTTATACACTCAAAATCTTCTCATTTCTCTCACTCTCTGTGTTCCTCACTATAATTGCAGTTCTTATTAACCTCCTTCAATACTATTCCCTTTCCTTGTCTTTCAATCCAAGTTTGTTTTGATCAAATCATTGCTAATCCTTTGAATTTTACTGTCCTCTAATGATGATATTTTGGTACGTTACTAGACATCTTACCTAAGTTCATTTCTATTTTGAATTCTCTTTGCTTATATCATGCTAAAAAGGTTGTTATAACACATGTTTTTGCATAGTACATCTTCAGATTACTTCCCGTTGTATTTTATTTTTTATTTATTTATTTTTTTTTTTTTGGGGGGGGGGGTTTGGCAGAGTATGGTTTTCTTTTTATTATATAATATGTTGTCACCTGATTTTTCCTGGCTGTAATTTGGCACAGGGTCTAGGAGTGGAGTTGGTTCAACCATAATAAATACATGCAACAACAGTGAGTTCATGCTCTTCTTGTTTTTAGTGAGAATTCTTCTGATTCTATTTTGTGTTGTTTTTTCATTTCTGTTTCTGTACTTAGTTATGATAAATACACAGGCATGCATTTATTTCGTGTTCGTTTATGGTAAGCACTTTCAAGAAAAACAACGATTCCGTATAGAAAGTTGTGTTGATATGTGCTTTTCTTGAAATTTTAACAGCTTCTTCAGATCCGAGGGGCTAAGACAAACACCTTCTTTTGGAGAAAGGGGGGGAGATGTTATCATCAATGGCAGCCGCAAAAGGGCCTCAAGCATGTTCAATGCTGTTCATGTTCTGGTTCTTGGTCTTGAATTCTCGCATGTTGCATGCTGACAATCAGGAACTTGAGCTTCTCTTGTCTTTCAAATCTTCCCTAAATGACCCTTTGAAGTATCTCTCAAACTGGAACCCCTCTGCCACTTTTTGCAAGTGGCAAGGTATCACTTGCACCAACTCCTCTCGCATTACTGTGATTGAGCTCTCAGGGAAAAACATCTCTGGCAAGATTTCATCTTCAATCTTTCAGTTGCCATATATTCAAACTATTGATCTCTCAAGCAATCAGCTTTCTGGTAAACTTCCTGATGATATATTCTCTAGCTCCTCACTTAGGTCCCTCAATCTTAGCAACAATAATTTCACTGGCCCAATACCAAATGGCTCAATATTTCTCCTGGAAACATTGGATCTATCCAATAATATGCTGTCCGGGAAAATTCCTCAAGAAATAGGATCCTTTTCGAGTCTTAAATTTCTTGATCTTGGTGGCAATGTTTTGGTGGGCAAAATTCCTCTCTCAGTAACAAACTTGACGAGTTTGCAAGTCTTGACTTTGGCTTCTAACCACCTAGTTGGCCAAATTCCAAGTGAGTTAGGCCAAATGAGAAGCTTGAGGTGGATTTACTTGGGCTACAACAATCTTTCTGGTGAAATTCCAATAGAGGTAGGCCAGTTAACTTCTTTGAATCATCTTGATCTTGTCTACAACAATCTCACTGGACAAATCCCATCATCTCTAGGAAACCTCAGTAATCTTCAGTACCTCTTTCTCTACCAAAACAAGCTTGCTGGTCCGATTCCTAAATCCATTTTTGGTCTCACGAAGTTGATTTCACTTGATCTTAGTGATAATTCTCTATCCGGTGAGATCCCAGAACTCATAATTAAGTTGAAAAATTTGGAGATTCTTCATCTTTTCTCCAACAACTTCACTGGGAAAATCCCTGTTGCTTTAAGCTCCTTGCCTCGTCTTCAAATCCTTCAACTTTGGTCTAACAAGTTGTCTGGTGAGATTCCAAAAGATCTTGGAAAGCGAAACAATCTCACTGTACTAGACCTTTCCAGCAATTCTCTCACTGGAAGAATACCAGGAGGCCTGTGCAGTTCTGGCAATCTCTTTAAGCTCATTCTCTTCTCCAATTCACTTGAAGATGAAATCCCAAAGAGTTTGAGTACTTGCAGCAGCTTGCGGCGTGTACGTCTCCAAGATAACAGCTTGTCTGGTGAATTATCATCAGAATTCACCAAACTTCCACTTGTGTACTTCTTGGATATATCTTCCAACAATCTTTCAGGCAGGATTGACTCTAGAAAATGGGAGATGCCTTCACTCCAAATGCTGAGTTTGGCAAGAAACAGTTTTTTTGGGGGCTTGCCAGACTCATTCGGCAGCGAGAATCTTGAGAATTTAGACCTGTCTCAAAATCTGTTCTCGGGTGCTATTCCACGTAAGTTTGGCAGCTTGTCAGAGCTAATGCAGCTGAGGCTAAGCAAAAACAAGATCTCTGGTGAAATCCCAGACGAGCTGTCTTCATGCGAAAAGCTTGTGAGTCTAGACCTTAGTCACAACAAGCTCAGTGGCCAAATCCCTGCTAGTTTCTCTGAAATGCCAGTTCTTGGTCTGCTTGATTTGTCACACAATGAACTATCCGGCAAAATACCAGCCAATTTGGGAAGAGTAGAATCGCTTGTTCAAGTAAACATCTCTCACAATCATTTTCATGGTAGTTTACCCTCCACAGGAGCATTTCTTGCCATAAATGCAAGTGCTATTGCCGGTAATGATCTTTGTGGCGGTGATAAGACTAGCGGCTTGCCTCCATGCAGAAGGTTCAAGAGTCCTATGTGGTGGTTTTATGTTGCATGTAGTCTTGGTGCTCTAGTGCTGCTTGCTCTTGTTGCTTTTGGATTTGTTTTCATTCGAGGGCAAAGGAATTTGGAGCTAAAAAGAGTCGAAAACGAAGACGGGACATGGGAGTTGCAATTCTTCAATTCTAAGGTATCAAAATCAATAGCAATTGATGATATTTTATTATCCATGAAAGAAGAAAATTTGATTTCTAGAGGCAAGAAAGGAGCTTCATTCAAAGGGAAGTCCATCACAAACGACATGGAATTCATCGTAAAGAAAATGAACGATGTGAACTCAATTCCGCTGTCCGAAATTTCTGAACTTGGCAAGCTCCAGCATCCAAACATTGTTAACTTATTTGGATTATGTCAGTCCAATAAGGTTGCATATGTAATATATGAGTACATCGAAGGAAAAAGTTTGAGTGAAGTTCTTCTGAACCTAAGTTGGGAACGACGGCGAAAAATTGCAATCGGGATCGCAAAAGCTCTCCGGTTCCTGCATTGTTATTGTTCGCCGAGTGTTCTTGCTGGTTACATGTCACCGGAGAAAATTATCATTGATGGAAAAGATGAGCCTCGTCTCATATTAAGCCTTCCCAGCCTGGTTTGCATCGAAACCACCAAGTGCTTCATTTCTTCAGCCTATGTCGCCCCAGGTAACTGGCCTATTTTACTCCTTGCTACTATCTTAAGCTAGCATGGTGATACAAACATTAGGAATAAAAGAGTATTTGTCAGAATACAGTAGGTTTTATTTCTTTTTCTTTTTAACTTTTGTTGACCAATAAGAATAAAGTAGTTCTAGGAATTTGATTAAATAAAAGTCCAGTTATGCCTTGGCATGCTAAAAAGATTTTATGTACAGGACATTCATGCGTCAACCTTAAATTATTAGTGTCCTGAAGCAAAACAAAATTATTAGCATTAGTTTACTAGTTTTTAAACCTAAACTACCCATAAACCCATCAGACTAATTGGATTGTTTTATGGACATTGCGGCCGGGGCACGTTTAGGCTTGCTAATTAATATGATAAATGCTAGCAATTCTAGAGCTTGACAACACTAAGAAAATTGAATTTTAAGTTAAAGTTATATATTTAAGACGTTTAAATTATAAATAATTTATATGATTATCTTCGATAAAAAAAAAAGGCATATATAATCAACTTCCATGTGTATGTTTCTATGCCTGCAAAACCACATATAAGACCCTTTACAGTATGAAGTTTGTGTAATCCATTGAACGTAAGCAAATGGTCTTGCTTTATGTTCATGCACGTACATCATAAACTTAAGATGCGGTTCTATTGCTTCTCTATTGCAGAAACCAGAGAAACCAAGGACATCACTGAGAAGAGTGACATGTATGGATTTGGCCTCATCCTTATCGAATTATTAACCGGAAAAGGCCCGGCAGATGCTGAATTTGGCGGGCATGAGAGCATCGTCGAGTGGGCGCGGTATTGCTACTCGGATTGTCATCTAGATATGTGGATTGATCCAATGATAAGTGGGAATGCATCGATTAATCAGAATGAGTTGATCGAAACGATGAATTTGGCTCTACAATGCACAGCTACCGAGCCCACAGCACGACCATGTGCAAATGAAGTATCCAAAACCCTAGAGTCTGCTTTAAGGAAAAGTTCTTGTGTAGTAGGCCTAAAGTTTTCTTCCCTTTTTTAGTATTTTAATTATCTCCTGATTAATTTTTGCTCAGGTTTCTTTCTTCTTCTTTTTGGGATTTCTAATATGATTGTTACTCATATGTTTTGTTTGATGGTACGTATGTTTGACATTACATACTAGTACTGCTGAGAGTGTAAAAATGTAGATAGTAAATGCCATGAATTATAACCTCTCTATAAAGAAAGAGTCGTTTTATTTTCTTGCCTAGGGCAACTAATAAAGTGTATATATATCCTTATATTTCAATTATCTTCCTTTCGCTATTCGCCTTCAACATCATGGCATGAAGTCCTTTATGACTAATGATTAGGACTCGACCCTCCAATGCCAATGCAGCACCGATAACCGGTTCCCGAAGATGTGATGACATTGATGACCAAAAAAGAAACAGGACAAGTAAATAATTTGGTGGACAGAATTTTAAACGAAGAAAACTAGTGCAGGAGATAAGGATTGACGTGAAACATACCAAACTACAGGGACTAATATATAGTTTATGTAAAAAAGAATTAGATCAGCCAAGGGAAATTCTCCAATAACAATATGATGTCACTCCATAAAGAATTGCGAGTACAATTACAAGAGAGTGGCAAAAAAACTCAAAATGGTAATTTAAACTGAGTTTCTGATGAGAATTTCTTGTACTTAATTTATTTATCCTAGTCCAACACTTGTTTTCTTGAAACTGAAAATAGCATACAGTAACTGGCATTATCGTAGTGATGGCTGAATCGAGATGGTGATAATACTTGCATCTAACTCCAGTGCTCCTTATCTCCTACTGTAATGGTTGAATCCAAAATAGTCATAAGGATATATTTATTAAAATTAAAATTAAAAACGGATTAACAAAGTTAATCTCCACAATATCTAGCAATATATAGAGATGCCCGACAATATCCAGCCTTTTTCCAGAAGGCCTCCGACTTGGATATGCAGGCCTGTTTAAAATTCTTCTGAATATTCAGCTTAAAAGGGGGGAAAGAAAGAAAAACACATCTACAAATCAGAGAAAACAAATCTGCAAATGGGGAGTTAATTTCTCGATTATAATTTAAGTATTCGTAGTTGCAAGGAATATCTTCTTCGACACTAGGACGATACGCATGATCCAGAAAGTCTCAGTGGGAATAATAATCCATGCTTGCTATATCTTACAGTACCAAGTAAGTGGATATCCCACTGGAAAACTCTTGTTTCTGGTTGGATGCCAAGTGGGTGGGTGGAAAGGATTGTAGAGCAACTTCCAAAACTATCCCCCGCCAGCTTCCATTTACAAGTGACCTTTAATAGTACTTGTGAGGAAAAAAAAAAGCAGGTTACATGTAGAAGGGGGGTGTGGTTTTCACTATGGGGTCTCTGTTTTTGTTTTTCCTGTTTGTCCGCTTCCTTTTTGTCCTTCAAACTAGAAAGTAGCATCTAGTTTTGGACTTTACATCAATATTCTTCCATTGCTTTTCTCTTTTTATTTTGATTTTTTGTAATCTATAATATCACGATAGATCACCACCGGCAGGTCAGATTTTTCTTAACATAAAATAAAAAAAAATGTTTCATGTTATACTAATATTTTTAAATATGTAAGAAAAATATAAGATAACTAAATTTAATAAACTTAATTAATTTAATAATATGATAAAAAAATTCAAAAATAAACAAAACAATAAAAAAAATAGCAATAATTAACTATAAAAAACAAGTTGTCAATATTATACTCAAGACGAGAAGAAAAAAACTCGTTGGAAACTCACTGTTTCTCCACTATAGACACAGCCCCACCACCAGAAAGTGTTTATTGAGATGATTTTAACATCACTACAAAATGCTACACGACGACACCAAAAGAGGCCAAACGTCCTGCTAGAGCATTAACTTGGAAAACAAACCAAAGAAAATATCATAAAGTGATAATCTCATACTTATATTTAATCAATTAATTTAATTTAATTCACAAAAAGATTTCTTCAAAAAAATCTAAATTTAACAAATAAACGACAAATAAAAAACCTAAGATAACTTGGGTCATTTTCAGAACCAGTGAAAAATCCTATAGAAAGCAAATAAAAAAAATAACAGAGCTCAATCTCTAATTAAATAAATGTTGAATGATAAAATTGAAAAAATATGATCATTAAAAAAGAAAAAAAAACCAAATAAACCTAGTCGAACCTTCTAAACCTTGGTTAATCTCCTAAACTCACAACCCATTAAATCCTAAACTCGAGCTCAATCAAGATTCTCAATTCCTAATTAGTTTAATATTGAATGATGAAACCAGAAAAAAATTATCGTTTTAAAAAAATTTTCAAAGTAAAAAAAATAGCAATAAAAAGAACGGTGATCAAATTTGATAAGAAAAAAAATTGATAGGGGATGAAAATATAAAAAAAATCAATTTTAAACATTATCTCAAATTAAAAAATAGCAATGAAAAGAATGAGAACCAAATCTAATATATGAAAAAACTAAAAGAAGATAAAATTGAAAAACAAAATCTAATTTTATAAATTATTTTATATAAACAAATAGTAATCAAAAGAACATGCACTAAATCTAAAGAAAAAATAAATCGAAGGGTTTTTTTGAAATTTTAGAGGGTTAGGCAAGGAAATTGAGGAGAAGAGAGAAAAGAATGGGGGGAAAGAAGAAAAGGCCGCTAGCACAAACTAAAAGTCTGCTGACTACATGTGTCATCCAGGGATAGAGAGGTCACCGCGACGATTTCAACACCGTCTCAGAAGCCAGAGTTTGGCCACTAAACGACGCAGTATGCACCATATAAAAAGCACAAGAACTACCCATGCACATAATGTACATATCAACTACTTTTTTAATAATATTTGTGTTTATTAAATTATCAAATCACTACTAAGTAGACTTGATAATAATAATAATAAAAAAACCCAAGAAGAAAATGCTCATGGATGCAAGTTAAAAGAAGTTTTGATTTTAAGAGTAATTTAATCATTTAATTGTGTTTAAAAAAAAAGCAAAAATACAAAAAAACTTTAGACACCAGTTTATTTTTTTTTTTTTAAATTGTTTTGTAAGGGTAATTTAGTTATTTCATTGTCTATCAAAATATTAAAATACTGGTTTATCGATCAATTTAATAATAATAAATGGATCCTATAAAAAAGACTATGTTACCCCTAATAACAAGTTAATTGTTCTAGTTCACATTGCAATAAGTTTAGGGCTACAATGAATTACTAATCCTTTTTAATTTATTTTAATTATTATTATGGAGGGATATCCATAAGAAATTATTGTAAAATAAAAGTCTAAATTGTATGTTAAAAAATCATTTTTATTTAAAAATAAGAGGATATAAGAATAATTTTATATTGTGTTTAAATTTTAACATGTTCATTTCAAGAAATCAACGATTTGGATTGTATGATCATATATATGTACCTATCATATTAATTCCAAAGATATAAAAACTCTTCATCAATCAAAAGCTTCATCTCTCTCTACCATCGTTTCTTATATTTGTCTTTTCATTAATTTCTTTTCCATAAAGGGAAAGTTAAAATTTGATTTCAAATTTTTTTTAATTTATTTCTTACTTTCCATTAATTGATCACTTAACCAAAATTATCGACTTCAAGAAATAACATCGTTAATTATTAGTCAGCCTCTCACACCATTGACTGTGGATATAATTAATATGTGAGAGAGAATAATATAAAATTATTTTTAAAAGTTCATTTAATAATTTAAAATTAAAATAATTATTCAATATTTTGAGATGAATTAACAATCAAAAGTTCAAAACTATAACTACTAATGTTATTTCATGTATAAAATAAACTCTCAAGGCCAACTCATCCAGTAACACTCAAGACACAGGTGAATTAAAAAGGAAGCTTTTTTTGGTAAACAAAATCTGGGAACTTTTCTGGGAAAACCCAGTAATTCTCTGCATGCATGAAACATGCATGTTCAGAAGATTGATTTCTTTGTGCTTCACTTTGAACACATTCCTAGGCAAGTATCCAAACAAAAGCACATCTTTGGGCTTTTTAATTTTCCCTCACATACACCCCGCCCAGGAACAAATATTATTCATTTAATTTCCATAATATATAGTACTATACACCAGTCAGAGAAGAAAAGAACATGGGAAGTGAATTGTCCTGATCAGTGAGCTAGGTCAAACAGCTAGCCAACAGGAACACTGAGGGACCACTGTACTAAGAGTATGATTGGAATTACAGTCATGATTATTTTTTAAATTATTATATTTTTTAAAATAATATTTTTAGTTTTTAAAATTTATTTTGAATACTAACATGTTGAAATGAGACTCTACATTTATTTAAAGAAATATGAAAAAAAATCAATTTTTTTAAAATATTTTTCAATTATAAAAATAAAATTAAACAGGGCTCTCTAAGAATCCTTGTGGTTTAATGATATTGCATGTCCCATTGAACTGAAAAAAGAACAAGAACTGCTACACAAGCACAAAGCTACAATCATAAAGCTGCATGCAAGGGGGGGAAAGGTTTAGGGAGGTAGAAAAGAAAATGCCTTTATTCTTTTGGCCTCACATTTCAAGACTTCTGCCGTCTCTTGACAGACAATAGCATGGTCAGAATTGGAGATGGTCTTGTAGAACATTTCAAGTGTTACTATCCCTTGAGAGGAACTTGAAGACCCGCTAAAATTATGCAAAAATAATTTATAGCCGTTGAGTACTGTTTGGTAGGAATTAATTTTATGATTATAAAACTATGTGTGCTTTCCTTTTCTTTGTTTTTTAATCATCAATTGGCTTAGATGCCAGCTAATTAATAATGCAATCACATTCTATGTATAGATTCCTTGATTTTACGTTATCATTGTGTCCTTGTGTTTCTAATATGAACACTGCCGATGCAGGCCTGGTGATTGCAATTACAACTATATATCTCAATCGGAGTATCTAAAGTGAATCATTGCATTTCTTCCTTCCTGGAGACTTTACCTCTTAGATCATGAAGAAAGTTTGATCTCATGCAGTGATGGCTTTGCTAGTTTAATATGTTTTGTAAGCGATCAAGTTGTTTACACGTAATATTATTATTTTCATGTAAATATATATTTATTATTAATAAATACTTAATTTATCTTCAATATTCATATAATATTAAATTAATGAATCTAATATAATTTGATTTAAAAATCTAGAGTGAAGATGAAGTCCATGAAATAAAAATGTTTTGCAAAGAAAATTATAAAGTTGTTATAATTATGTAATTCTTATTGTATCAAAGCATTATTCCTAAAATGTTATTGGTTAATGTTTTCTTAAATATTGAAAATTTATTAAAGTCATAGAAACGAGTCCATATTATGTTTTTTTTATGAAAAGAAGCAGTTGTTCTCATAAGCTGAAGCATAAAGAATACATAGAACTAATATGCAGGTGCTTATCATAAGACATGCACATTGAACTTAACTGCATGAGAATTTTATATGAAGAGATCATTTATATTCATGAAAAGGCTCACATGACAATGTAAGTGACCCTTAAACTTGATATCACTAAGTTATTTTATACAGAGAATGTTATGCTTTGATCTCGTTATATGTTATCTTAATTGAAATAACGAAGATGCAAACATTGAATATAACATGAATTATATTATATGAAGGTATTTGAATGATCAAGAGAGGATGCATCTCCCTAGATGAATTAGAGAAAATGTTCATTTGTTCTTAAATAGTATTGACTGAGAAATCTTTGGTCAAGGTGTAATGAGATTTGAAAAGAGTTTTAAATCTTATTCAAACGATCAATAATTATTATGTGGAGAGTAAACATAATTTAATATAACAAACATACTTCATGCTTTAATGTTAAATTAAAACATTATTGATGAAAGGATATTAATCATAATGAGAAATTGGTCACTAGAAGATTAAGTCAAACCACTAATAACATTTCTAATATTTGAGGGATTGTGACATGTACGTTACTAGATGATACACCTGATCTTCAAATATAAATTAATCAATTATTGAATTGATAATAAATTAAAATTTTTAATTTATTTAATTCTATGTAATTAGAATTATAATTTATATTTGGGTCAGCATATTACAAACTTAATGGGTCACACATATTAAGAACTATTAGTCAGAAATTAAACTGAGATGATTTAATTAAGAATGATTTGATTAAAATATATTTTATAAATTAAGAACTAGAATATAATTAATACATAGATTATATTTCTAGACCTAGAATAATCAATGATGGTATTGATTGAGTTAATTTTTAAAATTATCCTGAATTAATATATGGATATTATTCAGGGGGCAAATTGATATTTTGCCAATTTATAGGGTTTTTCAGATTTTTCTATAAATAGTAAGCTATGTCTCATATTTTTATGTGGTTGTTTGTTAAACAGAAAATCTACGTAAGTCACATAATAAAAAGTTTACACTCTAGACATAGCAATATATCTCTCTTAAGTAGGAATTTAGGAGATTTCTCACTAGTGGTTCGTGTGGATTACCGTTGGAGGCCGAACAATTGAACGATTTGTGATTTGCGATAACCCAGCCTTTAAAGAATTATTCATAGCCAAAAAAGATCGGTTCTTTAGGTAATAAATCCCTAAACAACTTTAAATCTATTAAACTGGATCCTAAGAACTTTCAAATGATTTTGTTTTATTGTTTTCATTACATGTATGATATTCAGACACCCAAAATGATTCACATTAACGAGTAATAAATATTTGATTAATATTCTTCTTTTAATAAAAAAAAAATACTTAATTATAATCAAGACCCTTTAGTAGTAAATTTGTATTCTTCATGGGTGAGAGAGGTTTCGTTTCCAAATCTACAAAATAAATAGTATGGGCTAGTGTTTGAGTTAAGATTATTAAGCCATCATAAGATGGTATTTATGACCCTATTTACATGTTATAAGATTAAAGACTTCAATTTATTTTGTTTTAGAAATATAAAAAAGCTACTCAAAGTCAATATTGATATTGATGTAGCCAATATTAAAACGAACGCAGGTTATAGGTAGTTATATGAAAGTTTATTCCAAATATATTATGTAGATGACCTAATGGATGTTTTTATAGACTATTAGGATAGAGTTGGGTCCAAAAAGAGAATTGATCATAAGTTTATTCCGAATGAACATAGTGATTAAAAGAGACCATTAGAGGTGATCATTTTCGGTTCGGTTTAGTTTTTATCAAAAAAAGTAACCAAATCGGGTTTTTTTGTTTAAAAAAACAAAAAACAATTAATTTAATCAGTTTTTTGGTTTTTTTGCTAACCCCTAAAGACCATAATGTTTTATCCGACTATTGTATCGGGTTTAAATTTTTGTGGGAGGTTCCCAATGCCTAGTTTTATAAAGAATATCTTTAGGAGTTCATCTGCTATATTGATTTCTCTAAATTAGGTTTTAAATTTCCTGTTATGGGTTTGAAATTATTTTCCTATATGTTTTAGGATTCTGATTACATTATCTAAATTAGGTCAGTTTTTCAGCTTATTTAAAAGTATTGTAAACCTTCAGGAAAGGCAAACTTGATCATATTAGTATTTTAAAATAAAATAAGGTTTTAAAGTTATTGTGTTTTAACCCTATTTCTATCTTCTTCTTTTTTGTTTTTATATGCTTGTTGTTATTTTATTGTGCTTGCGTTTACATCAGATCTTTTCTTTAAAAATTATTAGAGAAATTATGAATAAATATAAGAAGACAAATTAATATACAAGATTAGAAATGCATCATCCACCACAAGATTAAAATCTTTTAAACAAAACTTAGAATTAACTATTATATTTTTGTATTGTATCAAAGCCTCAAGAAGTATAACAACCCAACAAATTAAGTTTTTAAAGCATAAATCATTTGACAATCCTTAAAACACATTGTTAGTGAGATGGCCTATCTATCACAAGACTAGATGAACTTGGAATCAACTACTAAATTTCTAATAAATTAATATTTTAAAATTCAAGCCACTTGACACTAAAATCAGATTGTAAAAAAGATGTACCTTCTACCACAAAATTTAAAACTTTTAGATTAACCTAAAATCAAATATTAAATTCTATAGATATCAACTTAAACCGATCTTACAATTGCACCATGCATCATATGATCAAAACTTAAATGTATATAGTGGGTTTGATTCATCAACTTTATGTCCTTGTCGTTTTGAAATAAATGGTTTTCTTCTTTCTTAAAAACAAATTAGTGGGGAGATTGGAATGTGATTGCACGGAAAAATAATGTAGCTGTCTTTTCCTTTCTTGAATTCCCATTCATCCATGTCAAGATTTGGTGAAGATTAATTCCATATTCTTTAATATCCCCATACATTCGATTTGAATCAGACACCTCCATGTTTAAACTATCAAGTTTCAATTGCTATGTTATCCCCTTGGGATTTATTTCTAAGTTCATATCCGGAGGACATGAAAGAGGAGGATAATTGTAAGAGCACTAACTTACTCTTATATTTTTTTTTTTTATCTAATTAAACATTAATAAATGCATATGCCCTCTTAGGTCAAAAGGAAAAGAATGTCTAAATGGACTTTTTCCAGCCATGCCCTGCCCGCGAGCTTTCTTGTGACCTGCTTTTTGCTTCTATGTTACAATGATGATGCCTAAGGTTTTTCTTTTCTACTTCTCTCTCTAAGCAATGATGGTATTGCTTGACATGGAACCCTTTTCTCTTTTGCTCGATCAGAATTCATGGGGAGCTTATATGGTTAGAAGATTCCACCTCTAAAGATCAGTCTAAACATATAAATTTAAACTAGCTGACATTACAAGGAGCAGACCAGCTAAGTTTTGCTGGCATGGATATGATATTGGAGGTGTTTCTATCTTAAAAGCCTCAAGATATCAATTATAGTCCTTGGAGACCATGAAAAAAGCCCCTTTAACTCCTTCTTTCTACTGAAAAAGCTCCTTTTCTGGCTTTTTTTTTTTTTTGCAAGATTTGCTCCTTGATTCAACGGGGTAAAAGGTGTTCATGTCAAACATTTTTATTGAATGTTTCTTTGGTTCAAGACAATGGGTTTTGTTTTTTGAATTCTCTTCATATTATAATATTAATAATTAAATGCACGTGTGTCCCATCGGATAGCACAAGAACACCCACTTAACATGGCAATTATAGTGCTTTTTTAGGGTGGAGGATTTACATTGTGGGTTGATATTTGTTGCAGGTCGACATTCACATAACCATATTTATGGATTGGGAATTTGAATTAGCCGGTCGTCGGAGCAAGGAGTTTTATGCTGGGTTAAGGGATGAATGTCAGGAGATTGAAAAAATTCATTAAGCTAGCTAAGTGACTGGCTTGAATTTTAGAAGCGTGATGTCCTAAAAGCTTCTTGTTGATGTTCATAACATCAACAATCAAATAATTTAAGCAGCTAAAATTTAAGAAGTGTAACTTAATTAGTTAGATTATGAATTTATTTTCTATATGTTATTAATTAATTTAAATTTTATAAATTTTAGGGTTATTGAAGATTTACATGATTATTAATTTCAGGATTCATGAAATTAATTGATGTGTGTATAAATTGATCCCAATATCTATATTAATAAAAAAAAATTTCAAGTTCAATCACTGAAGTAATTAACAGAAGAGTTTATACATTTTTTTGATGAAGTATGAACTCTCGTAAGGAATAGTCTATGGACAACTGAGGCCACAAGCAGAAAGTAGGATTATAATAGTTCAATTAACATGTCTGGATCATGTGTCTGAAATCTACTCAATCATAAAATTCAAAATGTCTTAAAGCAAAGATTTTGTCTCAAACTTTATAATATCCCATAGACAGCATGCCACATAGATTGGAGTGCATGGTCAACAGTCAAATCCAACCTCTCCCCCGATATCTAAAAAGGGCTTCCAAGAGGGCTCTGGCCCAGGTCCTTTTCAACTGATAATGTCTTCCTGAATAACCCGCGTGCATTGGTTTGTTTTTGGGTTT